>PJEL010000370.1_pt1 | contig 53333 bp, 48 predicted proteins | sample 1853271 | NCBI WGS metagenome assembly PJEL01 (sample SAMN08108733, study PRJNA415343) | Invertebrate metagenome, whole genome shotgun sequencing project. | host: Globobulimina | place: Sweden: Gullmar Fjord | collected 2015-08
ACAGACCGAGATATCGGCTTGCTGTACATGAAGAGAATCTTTATCTACAGAGTGATAAATAGCAACTGATTGAATACCCAGTTTTTTAAGAGTACGGATAATACGCGTAGCGATAGCTCCGCGGTTTGCAATCATTACCGTGTTAAACATAACGGCTCCAAATAGTCGGGTCGTCCCGAAAATTTAAGATTAATCAGGTCGTCCTGATTAACTGTATTGGCTAAAAACTAATTTAAGCTATGTATTTATAAGCAACTTTAATCAAACCAAAGCCTTTCAAATTAGTCTTTTCTAAATTATGAGATTAAGACCAAATAAGAATTTCTACTGGGGTTGGGTCATAACCATTACATGGATTATTCAACTGTGGACAATTTGATATTAATACCAAAGTATCCATTTTTGCAGTAAGTTCTACGTATTTACCCGGAGCCGATATTCCATCTTCAAAAGTCAACTCCCCTTCTGCAGTAACAGGCACATTCATAAAAAAATTAATGTTATGAGTAATATCCGTTTTACTTAAGCCGTATTCATCATGCTCTTGTATTGCTAACATCCAGCTATCACGACATGCGTGCATACAGCGCTTTTCTAGATCATAACGCACTGTATTTGATTCTGTCCCACACGCACCACCAACGGTATCGTGGCGACCACAAGTATCAGCAACTATCTCTAATAGATCTCTATTCAAGTTCGTTTTCAATAAGGTGCCAGTCGTTAAATACAAGGTACCCTGTTCACGAACAGTATCCATTGCGCTATAACGTTCACTCACATCATTAGCGTTATAAAACAAAGTATCCGCCGCTTGATTACCTTTCAAATCAACTATACGAATAGTTTCTCCTTTATTCATCGTATGGATAAAATAATCACCAGCACTCACCGACTGAGAAAAAATGGCGTCTTCTTTTTTAAGTAAACTTTCTTTAATCATGAGAACTCCTTATAAACCAAAGTGATACAAAGCGTTATTTTCAAAACCACGGCGATTCTCAGCGCAGTGATTTAAGCACTTATCTTTATCATCAATAGCCGCTGCTTCGGTCAGAGTAATGGATATTGGCTTATGCGGATAATTCGGTTCATTATTAAGAGGGTGTGGGCAAGTATGTAATACCACTAAGGTATCCATTTCAAAGCGTAAGACAACTTCATCACCGGTTTGACTATGGCGATTCAAAGTCAACTGTCCTTCATCACTAGCACGCACTTCACTAAACCAATTAACATTAGCGCAAAGATCTTCTTTGTATAAATCATATTTTGCCAGTTCAACTAAAAAACTATCAAAACCATTTTGTAACCACTGATTATGATCACTTTGATAATCACGAACACCCCATTTTTTATTAATATGTTCAGCATGTGAAGCGCCGCATATAGATTCATGCCAGCCAAATGTATCGGATGTTATCGAACAAAAAATGCGTCCCATGTCGCTATACAAACAATGACCTTGAGTTAATTTAAAGGTGTGCTGACATTTTAAGGTATCTGGAGCATTGTACTTTTCAGTCAACATAGTTGGGTTATAAAACAACATACCGACATTCGCACCGCCTTGCATATCTTCTATACGCATCTCTGTACCTTTTCGAATGACTGTAGACCAGTGACTCGCGCCTGGTATAACTGTTTTATAAACCTTATCGTGCATTATGCTATCAAGTATATTTTTCATAATAAATTCATTTCACCAGTGACTGTTCAATTTCTTTCAAGCTACTTTCATCAGTTTTACCAGTGGGTAAATCAAAAGTAATAGTGCTGCCATAACGATGGGGAGCATGAGGATCTTGACGCGTTTTATCAAATACCCAAAGGCGTGTACCCAAATAAAAACCCTCATTAAGATCATGCGTAACCATAAAAATTGTTAGTTTATATTTCTTCCAAAGCTCTAATACAAGCTTATGCATGTCTTTACGAATACCTGGATCTAGAGCGCCAAATGGTTCATCGAGCAATAAAACTTTAGGATGTTTTATTAGGGCTTGCGCTATGGCTAATCGCTGTCGCATACCGCCAGATAATTCATGAGGATATTTATCTTTGGCGGCTAATAATCCAACGGCATCAAGCCATTCATCAGCTTCGGCTAAAACTTTTCTGCGCTTTCTACCAAACAGTCGTCCAAACAATAGGCTCGACTCAAACTCTCTAGCAATCGCTACATTTTCACGTACTGTTAGATGAGGGAATACTGAATATTTTTGAAACACGATTCCTCGATCGGGGCTAGGCTCTGCAACAATTTCGTTCCCATCCAATAGAACTTGCCCCTTGGTATGAGCTACCGTTCCTAATAACATGTTCAAAAAAGTACTTTTACCACAGCCCGAAGTACCGACCATAGTAATGAATTCACCACGCTTTACTTCGCAGTTGATATTCTCTAATACCAAAGTATCGCCATAGGATTTTTCAACGTGGCGAAATTCAATTTGTGTGGGAGTATGATTAATCATTATCTCTGCCTCTACTTCGCTGCGTGATACCAAGGAAATATTTTTTTACTGGTTTTAATTAACATCCAGTCCAATACAAACGCTAGGAAGGTAATCCACATCACGTAGGGCAAAATAACATCCATTGATAAATAACGACGCACTAGAAAAATACGATAGCCTAACCCGTCTGTAGCGGCTATTGCTTCAGCAGCAATTAAAAATAACCATGCGGTGCCAAGGCTTAAGCGCAATGCATCTAACAAACGCGGCAATACCTGCGGCAGTAACACACGGATAATAAGTTGTGAAGAGTTAGCACCTAATGTTTGAGCTTTTACTAATTGTTCTTGCGGAATCTCTTTTGTTTTTTGATATAAATCACGAATTAAAAAAGGTGTAATACCAACAATGATCAACATCACCTTCGATAATTCACCTAAGCCAAACACGATGAACAATAACGGTAATACAGCCATTGGCGGTATCAAAGATAAAAACGTAATTAAAGGATTAAGATTGGCTCCAATTAATGGAATAGCCCCTGTTATTAAACCTAAAATCAGTGCTATAGCTGCAGCGCAAGCAACACCCGTTAATAATCGCTTTAAGCTACTGGCTGTATCTTGCCAAAATAGATACTCTCCGGTGCGTTTACTAGGTGTGAACGCTAAGCGATCAATTGCACTATAAAATTGACTAATACTAGGTAATAACTTGTCATTTGGATTTTCTAATTTTCGTGTTTCAGATCCCCATTGATAAAGTGCCATAATCATAATAAATGGCAGCACACCTAGTGCTATTGCCAAAATTTTTGAAGGCTTCTTATTAATCCAACGTTTCATAATCATCTCTATCTTGGTAAAACGGTTAATAAAAAACAACGTCCCTGTTGTTAATAATATTTATATTTTTTTATTATGCCGTCAGTCTTATAGCTTGCCTTGAGCAGCCATCTCCATATAGGTAGAGTCGAAACGTAGTTTCACATTATTTTCATCACCAAAAATTCCACTTGGAGTTTCGATACCAATAAATCCAGCATCAGCAGCGCCTTCACCTAACAGGCCATGGTCAAACGAAAATTCTGCAACATATTGCATGGTATTTTTAATGGCTGGGCTATTGACGAAATTCACTGCGTCTTTTGCACTATAAAACATCTTTGTAGATGCAAGTTGAGATTCAAATCCTGCTAGGTCAGTACCAGATGCTTTACCCATATGCTCACGAACAGATTTATCGGCTTGCATCTTATCCATGATTTCATACCAAGCGCCGACCAATGCCTTACCAAGTTTAGGATTTTCTTTCAGCGTATTAGTATTTACAATTAAAGTATCTATAATTTCACCAGGAATTTTAGAGCTATCAAATACTTTATTACTCTTAGGCATACTTAAAATTTCATTTACAAGAGGATTCCAAGTCGCTACAGCAGTAACATCTTCAGTAGTGTAAGCAGCAACTAAGTCGGCATCCGATGTATTAATAACTTTCACATCTCTTTCAGATAAACCAACACTTTCTAAGCCACGCGCAAGAAGGTAGTGAGAGACACTTAACTCTACCAAGTTTATATTTTGACCTTTCGCATCTTTAATGGTTTTACCATCTTTTAAAATAACAGCATCATTACCATTCGAAAAATCACCAACTATTAATGCTGTAGAGTCGACACCACCAGCAGCAGGAATAGTTAATGCATCAATGTTAGCCATTGTACAAGCATCAAATTCACCCGCGGTATATTGGTTCATCGATTCAACGTAATCGTTGAATTGAACAACATCGATATTAATATCGTATTTATCAGCCCATTTTTTAACAATGCCAGATTGACTGCCGTATTCCCAAGGCATCCAACCAACATAAATAGACCAGCAAACTTTGAAATCTTCTTTTGCATGAACAACAGGCGCACTTAATACACCCACTGCAATTGAGGCACTTAATAGTAAACTAGAGGTCAGTTTTTTCATTGGAATATCCCAAGTAATTTATAGTTACACACGAGCAATCTTGGTTAAAACCAAGCTATTCTCCCGGGCTTTTATCCCCCCGTGTAACCTTCTCTAATCACTTAAGAATTTGAGTGGGTCGATAGCTCTCGGACCAGCCACTTAATAAAAAGTCGGAACCCTAGCTATACTATTATAAATTGTTTCAAGTTATGTGATTACTCACATAGATTGGCTATTGCCAAAATTACTCTGCTATTAACTAAAAGCAAATTGAGTGCCAATCAATTAATACTGCTATTTATTAATGGTAAGTATGAAAAAAATCATTTATTGAGTGTCTATCTGCACCTTTAATGGGCAAACTTCATTGGAAGTCGTTCAAATTAAGTGCGAAATTGAAATAATTATTCGCTTTTAAATAATACTATGATTTAAAATAACACGCTGTTTAAAAAGAAGCATCAACCAGCACAGGGGTTTCTTGCCAACGTTTAACCCAGTTAGGCAAGTCACTTGCGGGCATAGGTCTTGCGATGCCGTATCCTTGTGCTAAAAAACATCCTAGTGCCATAAGTTCTTCACCATGCGCGGGGGTTTCAACACCTTCAGCAATGACTTTCAAATTGAAAGCTTTCGATAATTCGATAATCCCTTTTATAATGGTACGATCATCCGCATCCACCAGCATATCTCTGACAAAGGATTGATCAATTTTCAAATACTCTGCCGATATTTGTTTTAAATACGATAAGGAAGAGTAACCCGTTCCAAAATCATCAATTGAAAAAGAAATACCCAGCTTTTTACATTGCTTAATAACACCGGATGCAAGATCAATATCTTCAATCGCGCTACTCTCTAAAATTTCAAATTCAAGATTTTTTAAATTTCGTTTCGGAAACTTAACTAACATTTCCTGCAGTCGCACAATAAAATCAGGATGCTGTAATTGCATTGGGCTAATATTGACACTAATAGGCACATCCATCTGTGTGCCATGCCATTTTTCTAATTGTGTAAGTGCTGTTTTTATAACCCACTCACCCAGTTCGATACTTAATACATCAAATTCTAAAATGGGTAAAAAGGCCACCGGCGGTAAAATTCCGCGCTCAGGATGATTCCAACGAATCAGTGCTTCCATACCAATAAGCTGCTTGCTGCGTAAATCAATTTTCGGCTGATAAAACAGAACAAACTCTTCGTTATGCAGTGCGAGTCTGATTCTATCAAGTTCCTCTAATTTATGCTTAAACGCAGAATCTTGCTCAATATCAAAAACATGCCAGCAATTTTTTCCTAGCTGCTTGGCTTTATACATTGCCTGATCAGCCTGCCTTAAGAGTTGATCGGGACTGCAATTAATTTGTGGATAAAAGGTAACACCAATACTGGCAGTGGTCTTTAAACGATGACCATCAACATCCACTTCATTCGCGGCCGCGGCAAGCAAACGCCATAAGGCCGGATGACTATCTTCAGGCTTATTCAGTTCATCAATAACGGCTACAAATTCATCACCCCCGATACGAGCTAAGGTATCACCTCCTCTTAATGACATTTGAAGCTTTTGGGTAATCATGCGCAAAAACTGATCCCCTACATTATGCCCATAACTATCGTTTATTCCTTTAAACCCATCCAGATCGATAAACGCGACGGCAATCAATTTATTATTGCGCGAGCTTTTGGTCATGGCTTGTTGCATTCGATCAGAGAGCAAAATTCGATTAGGGAGGCCTGTTAGTTCATCATAATGCGCGGATAACAATAACGCAGCATTGGCTTTTTCAAGATTTTTATTCGTTAATTCAAGCTTACGCTGAATGGCTTTCTGCTCACTAATGTCTTGAAATATACCGGTTAAACGAACAGATTTCCCATTAACTTGGGTTACATGACAAGTTGTGCGCACATCAATTTTTCGGCCTTTGATTGTTAAAGACTCAAGCTCTAAATCGTAGTCTATGCCATTATTAATGGCTTGGTCGATGGCAAGGGAGATCACTTCACGGGAATCGGGTAAAAAGTAATTTACTCCGGCATCAACCGAGGGATCAAATTGATCGGGCGACGTATCGTGAAGACGATAGGTTTCAGCGGTCCAATATAAATGGCCTGTTTCTAAATTAAGCTCCCAACCACCAACGTGGGCAATGGATTGTGATTCTTCTAATAATTGACGGGTGATCATGAAGTCTAGTTCATTGGCTTTGCGCTCTGAAATATCTTGATGAGTACCCAACATTCGCTTTGGTAAGCCGTTCGATTCCCACTCAACCACCCTCCCTGATGCCAGTATCCAAATGTACTGCCCATTTTTATGGAGCATACGAATTTCAACGGAGTAAAGATCCAGTTCGTCACGCAGATGTTTTTCAAGGACCTCGGTTGCCAACGTTAAATCATCAGGATGTACCTTGCTACTCCAGGTATCAAACGCCATTGGCATAAGCTCTTCAACCGAATAGCCAATAATTTCAGCCCAGCGCTGATTAAACGTTATTTCACCCGTTTGGACCTGCCAATCCCAGATCCCCACCGCCGCGGCTTCAATGACCAGCTCTAAACGCTTTTCATTGTCACTTTTCATCTGTTGTATCGTTTTGGAAGGGGTAATCACGAGTTATCCTAGCCGTTAAAAAGCCATGTTTAATAACTCAGTATGGTAGAGGAAACCCGTTCAAGCAAAAATTAGAGCGCTCAAAAGTGATCTAATTTCGATTCACCTATACCGCTCTTTCATCAAGGCATTCGTAAGAGCCTTCTTCAAATTCACGGCAGATCCAAGGGCGATTTTCATAAATAGTACACATTAACGTTTCACGATCTACTGCTGCACACCAGCCGTCATCTAAACGTAACATCGTCTCACCGCCCCATTGATCAATAGCAATGTATTCCTCGGGAACGCCCGTATCAGTGATAATCATAACTTCTAAGCGACAACAGCAAGCTTTACAGTTTGAACAGCTAACCTCATCCTTCGCTATATCTTTAATCTCAATATTAATAATGACACATACCCAACCAATAATTGTTGAACAATTATAAGTCATACCAGCTTATCGTGTATGTAGATTTGAATGCTGAAAAGAAGAACGGACACCAAAGTATGGGTGCCCGTTAATATTGAAGGATGCTAAGCCGTATTTAGAAAGACATTATTCTGCAAACAGCGCTGTTACTTCCTGAGCTGTCAGTGCCTTGTGATAAAGTTTTACATTATCAAAGGCTTGGCCATCTCTCATGCTGCATACCTGAGGATCTCCCTCTACAGCGGCATTAACACACGCTAAGCCTGCATGGCCACCGATACGAAATGGCGAACCACCTCCGTAGCTTGTGCTATTCATGGCGGCCATAATCGGACCACTTCCTATCGGAAGGTCTGCTTGAGTTGGTAGAGCAATACCATCAAGATAGCCACGCAATTGATTATTTTCGCGATCAATCACCATCACGGCATGATGCCAACTACCATCCACTAAGGCATTTTCTTGAGCAATCTGAGCTACATTATTCTTCATTAAGCGATCGCGATAACTGGCCTGCATTTCTAAGCTGCTACCATCAGTACGAATTTCCCAGCCACCATATTGCATGTTATTAGGAACAGCAGATGATTTGCCCATCAATAGCTTCTTACCTTCGATAGCAGAATACTTAAACCATAAGGCCGCCGTAAAACTGTTATGCCCCGGATCAAGTTTATGAGGCAGCAAGCTATGACCAATACCATCATCGGCTTCTTCATCAGAAGCTATTAACGGAATTGATAACGCTTGATTGCTTTGATTATTAGGCCCTAGTACCTGCACATCAGCAAGGTGCGATGCTGGGGTAAGACGAGCCAAATCGGGTGCCGACAAATCATTACCTTGCCCAGATAAATCGGTCACTACATCCTCATTTAGCGTATCCATATCCCAATGACCGGTTAAGCCATTGGTCAAAACTTGAATTTGCACAGGGCCCCGCGTTTTATAACGCCCATCCGTTGCCACATACGCGAACTGATCAACTCCAACAAAACCAACGGCAGGGGTATAGTGCAAACTGCCATCTCGGTTTTGTCTGACACGGCCATTTTCGAGCGTTGTGGCATCAAAACTTTCAATGGTTAATACATCACCATTCGCATCATAATCATTTGCTAACGGATCAATCGAAGCAGACTGATCTTGGTAAACGGTTAAATAATCTTTAAACGTCGCCGGTAACATCGGATTGCTCAAGGCCTCTGCCGGTTTGAACTTGGATCCCTCTTGTAAACGTTTTGTTGTTTTCCACGCCTGCATATTTCCCATCTGCGTTGATGGTTGTTGAATATGATTGTTATTATCGGTTTGTTCACCATGGCCTAAACCAAAGTTATGGCCAACTTCATGAATAAAACCCCAATTCATCGTATAGTTAGCAACACAACCTAACCAATCACCACCTCCCCAACAATAGCCAACACCATGAGGATCTTGAAAATCCATACGGAAGTTTGTGCTATCGGTTGCGACAGGTCGCTCTTGAGTCGCTTCAGAAATCACGCCATTCACTTCAATTAATGAACGGCCAATGTCCCAACGTAAGCCCGTCTTTTGCGCCCAGACATAATCCAACTCATTAATGTGCCCTTCCATCTGCGCGATGGCATTAATAATATTGCCACCCGCTTCATCTTTAAACTGACTATTCTCATGTAAGAACGAAACACGCGCGAGATTATTATGAAAATCACGCCCCGGTTGTGGCAAATACAAACGATTATCTATAGACGCAGGAATATAAAAATCGATCATCATTTCTCTTGTTGAATGCTCGCTATTTCCTAACGCATCCGTATTAATTTGATCACTGATATCGAGAGTAGAGCTCCACTGTTGACTGTCTCCGCCCCAACCTGAAAGGTAAATCGTACCCGCTTCATCAACAACACCGGTCACAACTTGATAAGGATTATTCGAAACATAACCACGATAAGTTCTGATTTCTGGCATCGGAGAAATGGCCTGAAATTGCTGAAAGCGGCGAGCATCAAAGGTTAATAACTGGAAATTGGGAGAGCGTACGGAATGCTTTGCTAACTCAAGAAAGACATCTTCATCATCAATATTAACCGTTAGCGATAACGTTTGTGGCAAGCCCTCGCCCACGGTTTTGTCTTCATCAATCACCACCGTATCAACCTGCGTCGCAGGAGACCAACGAATACCCGCAGGGCCTGTGCTTTCAAAGCGTATGTAATAACGATCACCTGGCACAATATTCGGCAAAGAGAATGAATTATTTCCCGCCAGCAATTCACCCAAAGTCATTTGATACTGCCAGCCTTGAGATGACTCACCAGCATCCGCATTACCGTAATAAACGATCACTGGAAAACCAGCAGCACTTGCCGCAACAAGGTATTCAATCGTAATTTCATTACCCAAAGTCTCAAAACTAGATTGATACGCTGTTTGCACTTCAACTTCTGTAGGAAGCAAACTGCTTAACGGAATGAAATAACTTGCGGATAATGGTTGTTTAACAATGCCAGGTCCCTGCCAAGCAACGGACAGATGGTCACGACCACCGCCTTCTTTGTGCAAGACTTCAAAATAATAATACTGCCCTGCTACTAATGAAATATCGCGCTTAAGCACCTTACGATCATGCCAAGCATCAATACGGGTATAACCTGTAACTTTCGCAATGGTTTGGGCTTTATTCATGCTCATATCGGCACTGATACGAACTTCACTATCATCATCAGAAGCAACCCAAAAAGTATACTCCCCAGATGTAGGAACTCTTAAATAGCCTGCTAAACGCTGGCCATAATCATCTCCCATATTAACGGGGCTTTTAACTTCGGTTAAAATATTTTGAATGGATGAGGATTTTTTCGTATTAATAAGGTCAATTGTATTACCATCAATGTCATTCCAAACCTGCTGAAAAATACCTGTTTTATTCAAGCGCTTAGAATCAACAACGTTAACATTTACCGCCGCGATGCTTGATTTACCAGCCAATTCGATTTTGATAACCAACTCGAAAACTCGACTTTCATCAACCTCAAGCATTCGCGCTAGAGACAGTTCACCTAAATTGTTTATCGAAAAATATCCATCAGTATTACCCGATTCAATGGTCAAAACAGGGGTAGCTTCGGCCTGAAATAACAAGGTTGCAAAAACACTATTCGCCGCCGCATTTCCTGCCACAGCATAATCAAAAGAAGGGTAATCAAAAATAGGCGTGCCGGGAGCATATTCTATTGTCGACGCATTTAAGACAGTAGATCGTGCACTGCTATTACCCGCAGAATCCAGTGCTTCAATTTCAAAATTATACGCAGTGCCAGCCATCAGAGCATTCACTTGCAATTCTGTTTCGTAGCCTTGGTGAATTAACTGATCATTTTGATAAACACGGTACAGTACAGGCGTATTATTCTCATCAAGCGAAGCAACCCAGCTGAATTTAATGTGATTGGGGCCTGTCGAAATTAGCGAGATGTCAGAAACAATAGAAGGGGAAGTAAAATCATCTATCTGAATTAATAAAAGCTTACTTAGCGCAGATTCATTGCCAGAAATATCAACCGCTTTCACCATCAACTTATAAAGCTTAGAGCTTTTTAAACCAGTTAACTCAAATGCGGTATTAACCGTTGTCGCTATTTTCTGGCCATCTTCATAAATATCATAATGGCTGATGCCTCTATTATCAGACGCGGCATTCCACTCTAATAATATTTTGTCATCCTCTAACTTTATCCAATTTAAATTCTGTACTGACGATGGATTTTTTAAATCGAGAGGCAAACGCAAAAACTCATTACCGATAATCGCCCTTTCAATACCAGGCCCTTGCCAAGCAACAGAAAGATGGTCATCACCACGGTCTTCAACCATCATCGCTTTAATATAATAAGGCTTACCAGCAACCAGAGTTTGTACTGACGACTTCTGTGATCGATAACGATCCCACTCTTGTGAATAACTACGAGAAGTTAAGTACGCAATTTTTACAGCGCCTGCCGCTTGTTCATTATCACTAAGGTACAACTCTGACTGATCATCAGCAGCCATCCAAAAATAATAATCACCACTCACAGGGGGAATAATGTACCCCTGCATCACCTGACCATAATTATTTTCAACATTAGAAGGTGCAACAAACTCAGCTTCTATCGTTGTTTCTGTTGGCGCATCAGGGTAATTTTTCAGCGACTTTAATGTATTAATATCATAAGTAATGCTCTTATCTTTAAATACTTGGCGGCTTAGACCTTGGTTTTCACCATTGGCGGTTAACGGAAAAATACCAACCTTAATTTGGCGAGTAGTCACACTATAACCATCACTTACTTCAATCGTCAGTAATACCGTTTTTCCAGACAGACTGAATAAACTGCTAGCCACTCGAACGGTGCCTTCGCGATCAATTTCGAACAACGCACTATTAATCGTATAAGTTAATTGATGGCCATCAGCATCGGAAGCGTTAACCTGAGCAGCAATATCACCTGGTGCAAGCGTATCCAATAAGATCTTTGTTTCTAGCGGATCAACCACGGGGGCTGTGTTCATGATGGAGTGTGCGGTAATCGTTTGAGTACTTGATTCACTGCCATTTTCATTAAAGGCTATCACCTCATAGCGATAACGATTATTGGCGACTAAACCGGTATCGGTATAAGTAAATAAGCCTTTTTCAACAGTAGCAATCTGCTCACCGTTACGACGAATAAGATAGCCAGCCGCGCGATTATCATCCGCCCAACGCAATACGATCTTATCCACCCCGGTACTAAAAACAACTAAGTCAGTAACAGCAGGAACTTCAGCATTCGGGGCTTTGTCATCTACATTTGGATTAATATTAGCGCTTTCAGAAGCCTTGCCAGAATCACCACAAGCAGACAGCATTAGGGTGAACAATACCCCGATTAAATACTTCATTACCGAACCTTACTTTATTATTGCTATTAGCTGCGCCAAAGCGCATGTTTTAAAAGGCGCATAGTAACAACATGAAAAATAAATTAAGTGTCGGTAGTCACACTCTAAATATCTCTTTTTACTCAGTATGAAATTTATTGGGGTGAGATATTTTTAACCAGACGCTATACCAAGACTTGGCGCGTATTGGCGATAAAGAAATGAACTTGCTCTTCCACGATAGGAGCAACCATTTCTTCAGGACGACGGTCATTAGGACACGCCATACTCGGCGTCGTACCAAACAATCGACAAATCAACGGGCGATCTTCATAAACCGTGCACCCATCAGGGCCCAGGTGCACACAATTCAAATGTTCCAAGGCGGCATCGTGCTCAGCATCCGACTTTACAGGCAAGCGTGACATCTCTTCAGAAGATGCAGTCACAGGGCCGCAACAGTCATGACAGCCCTTCACACATTCAAACGATGGAATTTGCTCACGCAAACGGACGATAATATCTCGGTTATTAATCATTAGTATTCTCCCTAAACTGCTCTTACCATTAATACCTATTATTATGCGCACTATACACCGCCAGCACGTTTGGGGCTTGCTTAATTATCTGCCCTAACCTTGCTTCCACCTTCCACCTGATACCAATCTATATTCCGAGTAGCCATCATAACCGCTGCCAAAACAATGAATACCAGAGCAGAACCCATTAATAACGCAAAATCTTCAGCACTCACAATGATATACAGAGTGAAATACAATAAAGTTAATAAGCCACCAAATAGAAACGCTGTTTTCTTATTCCTTAATACAGTAATTAGATAAAAACTGATTAAAAGCACACTGCCAAAAGCAGCAATTAAATAGGATAATAAGAAATTCATATGCTCAGATAAGGATAATAACAATAAATAAAATAATGCGATGGCCAAACCGACCAAAGCATACTGAATTGGATGAATAGGAAGCTTCTTCAGTATTTCAAAAAGAAAAAAGGCAACAAATATTAATACAATAAATAAAAAACCGTATTTCAAAGAACGTTCAGATTGCAGATAAATATTAACAGGTTCAATAAAGCCAACACCAAAACTTCCTTGCATAATATTTTCACATTTATTGTTTTCACAAAGAGCCATTTTTTCTTCAATATTGCCAGCAAATGAACTCACTTCCCAAAGTGCATCAAAACCTTGATCGGAAATCGTTCGAGATAATGGTAAAAAATCACCTTGGAATTTAGGGTGTGGCCAAGGTGAACTCAGCGATAATTGATAATTAAGAGCCGTAGGATAGAAGTTTATCTCATCCATACCACGCAGACTTAAATCAAGAGAAAAAGGAAATAGCAACTCAACATTGGCACTATTATTTGATGATGACTTAATCACTTTCAATAAATCTACCGATAATGGCGCGTGTATACCACGATCCATAAAAGATAGCTGACTACCGGCTTTAAAGGCATATTCTTTAGTGCTCCACTTCAATAACGGAACACTATTAATACCGCGAGCATCACTGACCGCGACAGAAACGTAAGGTTGATCGTAAGTAACCACGGCTCTTGGGCTTGGCAGTTTCACATGAATACCCTCAGCCATACGGTCTAAAGTGAAATTTCCACTGATGTTTAAATCTGTAGAATACACCGGGAACTGATAAATTCCTTGATAGCGAATGTCGGTTTCGACGCGAGAAATAAGCTGCGCTTTTTCAGCAAGTATGTATTTTTTACCATTGCGGGTTTTATTACGCACAATTTTTCTATTGCCATCTTCAGACCATTCTTCTGTTTTCCATTTAACAGAGTAAGGCACAACCAAGACAGGGCCAAATACCTTCTGTGTCCCTGTCCAGCTTCGGGCAACCGAACTTTTAGCCTCTCGTTGATAATTCTGACGCTCCCAGATTGTGCCTGAAACACTCTCTAGCACCAACAGTAATATAATTCCAATAACGGCAATGACCGCCGTTTTTATTAACAATGTTTTGTTCATATCGAGCCTCCTAGATAAATAGAAAGCTCACAATAATAGATAAATGTGTTCTGGAAATGTGCTGAGTGTGTGGTGTGCTAAATAAAGCAGAACTTTATGCTTTCGGTAAGGTAATCGACGCACAAGCACCACGAGATGCTAAGTTCTCAAGTGTAATACTTCCGCCATGCAGTTCAATGACTCGCTTAGAAAAGGTTAGCCCAAGACCAGAACTTCGCTTACCGTTTAATGGCCTAGGTAAAGAGTAGAAACGCTCAAATATACGCTCTAAAGCATAATCAGGAATGCCTTCACCTTCATCGACAACTTCAATCGTGACATTATTTTTTTGTACTCGACACGCCACCGTGACGCGTCCCTGTTTGGGCGAGAATTCAATAGCATTCACAATGAGATTATCGACAACTTGCTGCAACATAAATTCATCGCCTAAAACATTCGCCTCACCTTCACAGCTAAGCAGAAGAATTATGCCCTTTCGATCAACGTCAATTTTTTTATATGCGACAACCGAAGCCACTAAACTATTAAGATTAATACGTTGTGTTTTTTCTAAGTGTGACAAATTTTCTACACGAGCGACTTCAAGCATTCGCTGAATAAAACCATCTAAACGCTGGCTTTCTAATAAAATATTTGCGGTAAAATGTCGAAGATCTGCCTCCGGCATAGCAGGATCAATAAGTTCTGCGGCCCCCATAATTGCCGATAACGGACTTTTCATTTCATGCGTCATGGTCAGCAAATACTCTTCAACATATTCTTTGCCTGACAGCTGCTCTCTCATAGTTTTCATCGCCTCAGCCAGAGACGCTAATTCTGATTCACCCAGCTTAGGGGGTGTAATGTTCTTTCCTTCCGTAAGCTGTTTAGCATAACGCACTAATTTACGAATTGAGCCTGTTAACCAATAAGAAAGTACAGCCCCCGCAAGTAAAGATAATACGAGAAATAAACCACCCCAATATTTAAGTTTATTATTAATCAATGCAAAGAAAGGACGCAGCGATTGATTACTTTTGGCTACCGTCAGAACACCAATAATATCGCCTTGATGTTTAATTGGGGCTGCCACATGCATAACCGAAGAGCTTTCATCACCAGCAATATTTTGGCTACTTCGCGCTCCGTATTTCCCTTGTAAGGTTAAATACACATCATTCCATTGCGAGTAGTCTTCGCCGACAGCCAACCTAGCAGAATCATAAATAACCATACCCAATGCATTAGTTATATAAATCCGGATGCTAGAATCTTCTTTTTTCACCCCAAAAATAGTAGCGCTGTAATGACGTTTAAGAAAGTTATCAACATGCTGCGAAAATAGTTTTTCTTCTGAATTTAAAACAACAGGTAAAGCAAATTCAGCCAAAAGATTACTCATCTCTACCAGCGTCTCTTCAGTCGTTTGACGAATAGTCGGCTTAACCTGGGATGATACGACATTAAATCCCAAATAGGCTGCAATACCAATTAAAGCAAAGTACACCAGAAATACGCGTAAACTTAGATTAATAGAAGCCATTAAACAATTTCCAAACTGTAACCAATACCTCGATGGGTTTTGATCAATTCTTGCGTTTCATTCACCCCTTTTAATTTAGCGCGCAGTGTTTTTATATGAGTATCAACAACACGATCCATGCTGCTATCAGGTTCAAGCCATACTTTTTCTAATAACTCTTCACGTGAGTAAACACGTCTTGGGTGCTGTTTCATCACCTGCAATATACCAAATTCGTAGCGAGTAACGTCAATCAACGCCCCATAAAAATGAACTGTACGGCATTCATCATTCAAGACTAGGATTTCAGGTTTCTTCATATCAGATTGCTCTACTGCTGTAGCAAAAGGAATCTGATAACGACGTAAGTTTGTTTTTACCCGTGCGACAAGTTCTCTGGGGCTGAAAGGCTTACAAATATAATCATCGGCTCCCATTTCCAACCCCACGACCCGATCAATTTCATCAGAGCGCGCCGTTAAAAATAATAGCGGCAGCTGAGATTTTTCACGTATTTGCCGACAGACTTCAAAGCCATCAATATCAGGTAAGCCAATGTCTAAAATAACCAGATCAATAACCTGCTGCTGAAAAATCACAAGCGCTTCCATACCGCTTACCGCATGTAATACTTCAAAGCTGGCCGCATTTAAAGCGTACTTAATATTATCAGCAATACTGGATTCGTCTTCAACTAATAGTACACAAGCATTGGGCTTCATAAAGGATTCAGCACTCAAGTATTTTAAGAGGTGTTATTGTAAGGCTTGTTGGAAGAAATTGCAGAGTTTACAAACGCCATCGAATAAAATGACTTTATCACCTGAACTGACATTCGGTAGTAGAGTCATTTATAAATCCAAATCCACAACATCAGATCCTCCTTTCGTAATGCCTCGCACTAACGCGGCCATAACTCGATAAGGTAAATCAAAGACGAACTCAAGAGCCTCATACCAAGCACTATCACCATCACGCCTCTTCGGCCAGATTATATGAACAAGAATAAAGCCAACAATGGCGGCCAATAAAACAGACCAAGAGAATCCGGTATAAAACAGGTCAAAAACGAGATACCCGCTGATACAAGAGATAAAGATTGCGACTACGGCTAGAAAATCATCCATGTAAACCACTCCGTTATGATTATGCTTGATTATGTCATTATTCCAAGCTCTGCAAAGTATACCGTCTAATTATATGATCATTAATAAAAACCACCAATACGAATGATAGCAATTATCATTAACCTTTGTTATATTGCCGATTCTCATGATAAAAGCTCAGAAAGGCAGCCCAATGCTCAAAAAACACTCTATCAGCATTATCCTCACACTATCGGGGATCGTGTTTTCTAACGCATTATTTGCTGAAATAAATGAACTCGATGCTGTTACTGTAACCGCATCGGCCATTGATGATTCAGCGCAATTGGCACATGTAGCCAAGCAAAATGCGTTAAACGGGCAAACCATTATTCTAGCTGAGCAGCTCAACCAGTTTGGCGATCAGCCTTTAGGCGATGCACTGCGTCGTGTTTCAGGCATCCATTTTGACGGAGCGAACCGAGCACGAGAAATACAACTGCGCGGACTAGGCGCAGAATATACGCAAGTGACCATTAATGGTCGCCGCATCATCGACAGCAGTTCATCACGCTCAGTACAAGTAGACCGCATTCCAAGTTCAATGGTTGAACGCATCGAAATCATACATACACCCTTGGCGAGCAACGACGGCCAAGGTGCCGCTGGCACGGTAAATATAATATTAAAACAAGGTAGCGAATACCTGCCTAATCAAGTTGGTATTGGCTTTGGTACTTTACAAGACAATGGCCAAATAGGTGACGCTACATTCCAATACAGCACAGGAAATGACACCGTAGCCGTAACACTAGCAGGCGGCATTCAACAGCAGCGCCGCAACGAAAGCAAAGATGAACTCGAATACTCAGCCGATAATCAAGCCGATGGTGGCGAAATAAAAACCAATGACCGCCGCTATGAACAAGTTAATTTAATACCTACCATCGATATTATACTTAACAATTCAAACTCACTTTCATTTGAACCAACGTTTTTACAAACCATTGAATTCAGAGATGATATTAAAAGATCACTGACAGATGATCAGTTAACGATTAAAAAACAGTCAAAAGAATTTCGCAAACGTACACGACAAAATACTGGGCTCTATGCCGAACTAGAAACTCAGGTTTCACCCGACATTGAATTGAAAAGTTTTATTGATTGGCAAGATGGCTACGAAGATACCACTCGTGATCAAGATAACTTCGATGATAAAAATGTATTAACTGGCACAAAACAGCGAGAGCAAAGTGTTGATTTAAATCTGATTAAAGTAGGATTCAAAGCCAAGCACTTAGTAGGACAGCACGCCTTAGAATACGGGTTAGGCTTATCGCAAGAAAAACGAGAAGAAGATAACAGCGAAATAAAAAATGGTGAATTACAAGATCCTAGTATCGATAACATTTATGAAATAACTGAATCCATTAACCATGTATACGTACAAGATTCGTTATCATTATTTAAAGGCAACCAGACAACGTTTGGCCTGCGCGCTGAAAACTCAGAAACTGAAACCGTTGATTTCGCAGACGATAGCACAACCAAACGTACGACATCTTTCCTGCCTTCCTTTAATTTAAAACAAGCCATCGATAACAATTCTTATGTACGCTTAGGGGTTGCTAAAACTTTACGCCGACCTGATTTAAGAAGTTTATCACCAACAATCTCTGAAGAAGATGGCACATTTTCCGATCCTGATACCGCGGGTAATCCCAATGCAAAACCTGAAAGTATTATTGGCATCGACTTTTCGTTTGAACATTACTTTTATAACAACAACGGCTTAGTGAGTCTTTCTGTATTTGATAGAAGCTTTGAAGATAAATTAGAAACCGTTATGACCAATGTCGATGGCCGTATTGTTGCAACACCTGAAAATACAGGAGACGGTACAATGCAAGGGGCTGAAGTAGAACTTCGCTTACCACTGAATAGCATTGGTTTGAATAATGTAACGGGGTGGTTTAATGCAACGGCAATTGAAACCGAAGTGAATATTTCAAGTACCGGAGAGAAAAGACGTTTTCTTGATCAACCTGATCATTTAGGAAATCTAGGTTTTGATTGGACACTTGCAACCTTTAACTCAACCATCGGACTCAGCATTAATTACTCTAGTGGTTATGACCAGACGCAAGCATTGTCAGATGGCACATTCGAAAAAAACATCGTAGATTCAAATACTCGCGTAGATTTAAGTATACGCAGTGAAATTACTGAAAACACTTCGATCAATGTAACCGCTTTAAACCTTTTCGCACAAACAGCAAAGCGTGAAGACAGGTTCTTTGATTCGTCAAATGCTTTAGATTCATATAGCACTACAGACGAACCAACGTATCGTTCTATCTATTTAAAGCTTAATCATACGTTTTAAGTAAAACTTTAACGATTTTTTTAAATTAAAAAGGTTATCAACATTCTGGCATGATAGATGATAAAAGGGTTCTATTTTGGCCTTACATTATCTTCTAGCATGGCCAGAAACTTGTCGAAGCGCTTCTTACGAGTATCTTCTCTTTTAGCCGATGTTAATCCGTAAGCAATAATATTGCGGCTGCTCTTGCTTAAGGTATCAAAGAACTCTTTTGTGTTTCCATTATTTTTTGTACTCGCCTCAACCGCTGCCAAAAAGTCTTCTGGCATCACTAGCCCATCTGATATTGAATACGCCGCCTGCCAGCGCCCATCGACTTTGGCTGCCTCTACATGGATAAGTCCAGCTGGTTGCATTAACCCTTGCCCGATCAATGCTGCGACATGTTCAGTATTACGTTTCGACCAAATGCTCTTTGCACGCCTAGGGGTAAAACGCTGAGTATAACAATCACCATCGACTGATTTTTTAATACCATCGATCCAACCCCAGCATAAAGCCATTTTAACGGCTTCGCTCCAATCGATTGATTGTATGCCTGATGCTTTTTTGTATATTTTTAACCACAGCTCAGTTTCAGTATTGTGGTTATGCCTCAGCCATTCATAAAAGCACTCAGGAGTTTCAAAAGGTTGCATTAACTTGTCATCAACTATTGGCATTATGAATCTACTTCCTTTGATAATCAGCTACTTTGGTATTCAGAGCATGAGTTTACACAAACTTCCTCCGAAACTCTTTCGGTGTTAAGCCAATAATTTTCACAAGTGGCTCTCTACGAATGATTGGCGTCACGCACTCACGTCTTCGTAACCTACGTCGTAAGCAATCACTTCAAAGGTTCTCTTGCTTGATTCTAATAACTCACAGACTTTCTTAACTCTAAGGCGCGATAGGTATTGCTCAGTTCCTGCGTAGTATCCGCAAATATCTTCGGCTTCTCTTACAGTCTACCCGCCTGTAGGTATGTTGATGAATATTTCTGGCTGAGCGAATTCATTACCGCCAGCGTGGTTTAACGGTTGTGCATATGTCCATTGATGCTATGACTCCTATGTCTTCATTATTTTAAACATGAAGGCTACTGACAAGATATGACAATGGTTTGATTTAATATTGCACCACTACAAATAATACAAGTGAATTCAGTATGCTAACCATTGATTCTATCGTGCTCTATGTTGAAGACGTAAAGACGAGCACGGAATTTTACACCAAGCTATTTTCCTGCAAAGCCAAAGCGCTATCTCCGACATTTGTGACCATAAATCTGGCAAGCGGCCCTTTGCTCGAACTTAAACAACGCGCAGAAACATTGCCACCGTCTGAAGTTACTGGTGGTGGCACAGAGCTATCTATCGCGGCATCGAGTAAGGAAAGTTTGATGAAAATTTATGCAACGTGGAGTGCTAATGGTGTCGTATGCCTTCAACCGCCGAACGAGTTAGTCTTCGGTACGACCTTTGTTGTATTAGATCCGGATAAGCACCGAATTCGAGTATTTTCACAATAACTCTACGTATTGAACGATACATAAAACTTTGTATCAAACTCTATAATTAACTTACATGCCTCTACTTGAATTATTCATTATCGAATGCAATCGATTTAAGGTTCACGCTTAGGCGCATTCTTTTCAACAAAACTATTTAGCTCTGCAACCGAACGAATGACATGCAATGACTTGTCCGCCGATATTGATTCTAAGTTTTGTAATAAGTCATTATTCCAAAACTTAGGACTCAGATTTAACATTTTATAACTCTGCAACGATCCTTGTATTACGGAACTACCTTCCGGCCAACCTTCAGGTTTAACAAATAGTCCTTTTAGAAGTCGCTTTGTTACCAGCCAATAACTGACTACATAAGGTAAGTCTATATAGATTAGAGTATCGGCGGCATTGAGGCGTTTGTTAAAAGTCCCCATTGGGCCAAATCCATCAATCATCCAGCTATCGTTTGAAAGTATATTCTCATGGGCTTTATCAAAGATCTCTCGCTCGACAAGGTCACCATTCTTTTTATAAACGATTGAATCGAGTTGGTATAACGGTATTCCGGTCGCAAAAGCCAAGCTTTTACTCAACGTAGATTTGCCACTACCCGGCTTACCAAAAACAGCTATTTTTTTCATACGATCTCCAATTACTAAGATTAATCCTATGAGACAGATACAAAAAACCCGCCTCAAGGGCGGGTTTGATAAATTTAAAACGCATCAAAATCCCACCCTTCCTATGGAATGATGGTAATTCGAGCTATCTGTTGCGCTTTATGTATATTCATTCGTTCATCCTGCTAGATGGGATTAGTTATGTCAACAATGAGCCGTATTAATAAAAAATAACTAGTTAGTGCTTAAACAGACGTCGCGCCACCATCAATTGGCAATGCTACTCCGGTAGTGAAACCCGCTAGGTCTGAACATAAGTACAAGACCGCTGCGGCAACTTCTTCTGGCTGACCAATACGGCCAACAGGGTGAAGATTATTAATAAATTGTTCTTTTTGTGGATCGTTTTCTATGGCACGTCTAACCATTTCTGTATCGATAGCGGCAGGGCAGATTGCGTTAACGCGTAAGCCTTTTCTACCGTATTCAACTGCGGCCGATTTTGTTAGCCCTATAACTGCGTGCTTACTGGCGCTGTAGATGCTCATTTTTGGTGCTGCGCCTAAACCTGCAATGGATGCGGTATTGACGATGGCTGATGTTGATTGTTTTAGTAATGCAGGGATTTGATATTTCATACAACGCCAAACGCCTTTGACATTTACGTCCATTATTTTGTCGTAAGTTGCTTCGTCGCCATCGGCTAATTTACTGTGTTCAATTTCGATACCGGCATTATTAAATGCAATGTCGAGTTTGCCATACGTTTCTATCGTGCCATCAACCATAGATTGAACATCTTGGTCTTTGGTAACGTCACAAAGAATAAAAGTCGCGATGCCACCCGCTTGTGTAATAAGTGCTGTGGTTTCTTCACCAGCGCTGCGACTCATATCGGCAACAACAACGCTTGCACCTTGTTGCCCGAATGCAATTGCGGTTGCACGGCCGATGCCATTGCCGGCACCGGTAATTAAAACGACTTTATCTGTAAAATTATTCAAAACTATTACCTAAATATGTGTGACTTTTTATTGATTGATCACTACACCTTAAGTGCTTTTTAAAGATTGGAGAAATTCCTAATCTTTATGACTGTGTATAAGTATGGATAATTGTGGGTAATCAATCATCACTCAGTTAAACGATTACTTTAAATGCCGCCCTCTGGGTTCATCCCCTTCATGAAGCACGCTATCGGTATGTAAAAATTCTGCGGCGGCAGCAGATTCTTGTACTTTTTTTGAACTGCGCTGCAGCATTTCTGTTTCAAATTCGGTTAGTACACGTGCTCGAATACCCGCTTCACGCCAATTTGATAACGGGCGACATTCACGGGTAATGGTACGCGCCAGTGATAATGCATCTAATAAGGCTTGGTTTGCTCCTTGCCCTTTAAATGGACTCATCGGATGTGCCGCATCGCCAATTAAGGTGACGTATTCATTTTTTTCTAATAATTCAGGTTCAAGCAAGGCGCGGTCATAAACGGGATAGCCAGAAACCTGTGCAATTTGGGTAGCGGCAATAATTTGAGGAATCGGATCGTGCCATGGGCAGCGTTTTAAAGCTTCTTTTTTTAGCGCTTCTGATCCTTGAGCACTTAACGCTTTTGCGTCTTCTTCCAGCATGGGAAAACTAAGCTGCCACATAATCGAATCTTTTGTGAACGGCATAATATAAATTCGTTCATTGCCATTAGCCGTTTGAAAAACGGTAGCGGAATCTAATAGTGTGCGCTCGTCACATTGAATATCTGATAATGGGCAAATTCCCAGAATGACAAGGCAGTCTAGATAGCGTAACGGAGCAGCGTCTTCACCAATTAATAGTTTGCGGACACTACTACGAATGCCATCGGCACCAACGACAAGATCGGCATGAGTCTGTTTAATGTCATCCTGAATGCCTTCTTCATCCACCCGCTGAAAGCTTAAATCAACGCCACTCATATTGCTTTGGCATTCTTTAAGGTCTATTAACTGATGACCCCACTTCACCGATGCGTGCCCCCCCAGTTGCTCCAATAATGCTGAGCGTAATAGCTGTCGGGCGATATGAATATTGGTGCGCTTCGGTACACTGTCTTCATCTGACAAACCTAATCGCCTAACACCCCATTCGCCTAATACTTTACCATCGGTATTATGCACAACGTGTTTGGTCGAAATGATGCCTTCGTCCAGCGAGAATACACCAAAGCCTTCTATGGCTTTACTTGCTTGCTGCAGGGTGAGTCCATAGCCTTGAGATCGAGCATCAAAACTGCTATCACGCTCATAAAGAGTGAAAGGAATACCACGATGCTTGCAGGCAACCGCTAAGGCAACGCCACCGATGCCGCCGCCAATGATGGCGACGTGTGGATAATTTTCGGTATCGGGTAGTGCATACGATGCAGAAGACACCAAACCGGAGCCTTTGCAGTTTAAGCATAAATCGAGATGCGCTTTAGGACGAACAGGTGCTGGGCCTTCGCTATTGGACTTTTCAAACTCTTCAAGCTCTTTTAAGAAACGCAGTCGCACTTTTTTACGAAGTCTTTTGCTTCTTCTGCCTCGCCCTAAACATTTTGGGCAAGTTGCCCAGCACCCTTCTTCACTGTTCAATACTTCTCTGCCTTTCTTTTATATGGAGCTTTAGCGACTCTACTCTTTCCACTTAGCCCAAGGATCAGAGCTACCACTGGATGGAGTTTTATCATCCGTACTTTTTTTATCGTCGCTCTTATTAAACGAATTAGAATAAGAATTTCCACCAAAAGGCTTAGCCGTTTTAGGTTTATCATTTTGATAGGGGCTATTTGAAGCAGAACTACTTGAAGCAGGACGCTTCGGCTTGGTGGCTTTTTCGTTGCCAAATTTCTTACCATGGCGGTAGCCAGTACCGTTGCCGAATTCTGCTGCTTTTTGAGCACGCTTCTCGCGTAGTTTTTCCGCATCCTCTAGGCTGAGTTCATTTGGCTCACCTGGAGTTTGATCCTGTGGAATGGTGCGATCTCTTGGTGGCAGTTCAAATTCTTTTGCTGAGGCACGCGGCAAACTCATATATTCGTACAGGTAAAAACCTTCTACTTTCTCGCGCGCCCAGTCAGTTTTCTTAAGAAACTTTTCACTCGATTCAATGCTTGGATTGGCATTGAAACAGTTAATATTTAAATAAGCGTATAAAATCTCAAACCCATAATGGTCAGATAATATCGTGATTAGCTTATTCAACCCGATGCCATGCAATGGGTTATTTTGATAGTTAGTTTTGTCGTTCATGTTATTACTCGATCTTTATATGTCGTTTAATACTTAAAAAAGCATAGGATATTTGCGGCGAAGTAGGCTGATTTCATTCAGCACTTCTGCACTTAACGAGACATTAATGGAATCGATATTGCTGCGCAGCTGTTCCATTGTCGTTGCGCCAATTAATGTGGAACTAACGAAAGGCTGTTGGTTTACAAAAGCGATGGCCATTTGGCAAGGGTCTAAATCATAACGCTGAGCAAGGGCGATGTATTCCGCCGTTGCGGCGTCGGTCTGTGCTCCGCCTCTGTGCTCTACGCGGGTTTCAATGGTTAAGCGTGCGCCTTCTGGCTGTGCGCCATTCAGGTATTTGCCACTCAAAATACCACGCGTTAATGGCGACCAAGCCAATAACCCACAATCTTCACTGAGTGAAATTTCACTCAAGTCTGGCTCGAAGTTACGGCACAATAATGAGTATTCATTTTGAATACTCGCCATGCGCGGTAAGTCATGCTTTTCAGCCAGCTGCAGCCATTTATTCATGCCCCAAGCGGTTTCATTCGATAATCCAATATGTCGAATCTTGCCGTCTTTAATCAAGCCTTGGAATACGTGCAAACATTCTAAAAAGTTATCTTCTTCTGCTTGCGGATCAAACTCAGGCGCGAAGTCCCAAGTTTTACCAAAATGATACGATCCACGATTTGGCCAGTGCAGCTGGTATAAATCAATGTAGTCAGTATGTAAGCGGCCTAAGCTGCTCTCTACTGCGGCCAAGATATTGGCTTTATCAATGTGATTTTTACCTTCACGAATCCAAGCCAAACCAGGGCCTGCGATTTTTGAAGCCAGAATCACCTGCTCACGATTACTACGTTCTTTAAACCAGTTTCCGATAATTTCTTCTGTTTTACCATACGTATCAGGGCTTGGCGGAATAGCGTACATCTCGGCGGTATCAAAGAAGTTTATGCCTTGCTCTAACGCATAATCCATCTGTTCGAAGCCTTGCGCTTGGGTATTCTGCAATCCCCAAGTCATGGTACCTAAGCCAATTAAGCTGATGTTTAAGTCGGTTCTGCCGAGTTTACGATATTCCATAAATGAAGCCTTTATATTTTCTTGTAGATAATAGAAACAGGTACACCTAAATCAATAAATTTTTGTCTTACGCGAAACAATACAACACCAAACGTCATTGTTGGAAGTCCTGCAAAAGCTGGGTAAGCGACTGCTAGGTCTTCGGCTTCAATAAAGCGTTCCAAAACAACACCTTGCTGGCCACCGTTTTTCATTGATTCTTGATGAAAATCGAAAATTTCAGCAACGGTTTTATTCACTAAGTCATCAAAGCCTACTAGGGTATCAACAACACCTTGTGGTGGCTGTTTTTTACCGGATTCCCACTTACGAAGGGTGCGCTCATCAACGTCGATCACTTTAACTAAGGTTGAAATTGTAAGGCCAAGGGACTCGCGTAGGGTTTTAAATTCTGCTGAATGCATAAAGGTTGCTCTTAAATACTGCTAATTTGATATCGTTCTGACAGGTACTGTCGATTTAGGTGGGCATTCTACCATGCTCTAGCGGCTTGTTTTTGATAGAATCCACAATCATGTTTAATTTAGATGGATCTATTGTGCGCTTTTATCACCTTTTACTGATCTTGCTTCAATTTCAACTTATATCCTTAGCTCACAGCACTACTGAGTTGGGCGGCTCTATAAACTTTAATGCAGAGACACTAAGCAAATATATTACCCACAGCTCTGTATTGGCAGAGAACTGGAAGATGGACCAAGGTGGAAGCTCTACTCTAGTCCCAGGAGGTGCACATCAGCAATATGGCAGCTCAGCTTTTAAGATAATACCTAAATTCAGTAGCTCTAAACTAACACTATCATTTTTTTCTGTTTTTATACCTATGACAGCTTCTGACTTATCCTCCTGCAATTTCTATATTTTGGCAGACCGACAGAAGCTGTTATTTTCAGATTCAACCCAGGTTGATTTTACGACTTCAGCCGTTGATATAAACGTACCCCAAAATACTAAAAGTATTGAAGTGGGAATTTTGCCTTCTACTGATAAAACCTTTACCTGCAATTTGAGACTTTCTTCTATTGCCATAGAAGAAAGGCCTGACAATAATGACCTTGACGGTGATGCGATTACAAATGATAAAGATAACTGCCCTACTCTATGGAACCCAAACCAAATAGATACCAACTTTGATAATATTGGCGATAGCTGTACCTTTGATCGCTCGCAATACTTTTCATCTGATATGCCGACTGAGTGCATCAGTTCCTCAAGTATTGGGCCTGATAATGATGCTGATGGAGTGTCTGATCTTTGTGATAGCGACGATGATAACGATACCATTAGTGATTTAAATGAACTTCATTGGGGGATGGATGTTTTTACTGCTTTCGATTTCGATCTTGAGCAAGAGACGGATCATGATAAAGATGGACTAATGAGTTCAGATGAAATTGGATATGGTTATTCGCCCTTTATTATAAATAAGCCACCGATAGTAAAGCTTGATGGATTCTTTTTGAATCACAAAAACAGTGTACAAACACCTAACTCTGAAAGCATATTAGTATACCAATATGCATCAATAAATAATCAGACGTTCTCTTTTGGTAGCAGGCACCCTAATTATCACTATGAACTAAATGAAGAATTATTACTGACGGGCACTTCCGTAGTAGATGAAGGCCCTATTGACTTCAAACACGAATTTCAGCCTGCCATTAGAATATTTCCATCACCTGTACTGGTGAGTCATGAATACAAAAGATCCATATCTGTAACTGCAATAGAAACTGATAATATAACTGGCAAAACCGTTAGTATTCCTGCCTTAGTAACAGTGATTTCTAAAGTGGTGCTATCTGATGATGGGAAAAACTTAGGCTTCAACTATTTACTGCATATATCGAATAAAAATACATCTGATCTAATAATCAGAAAACTTAATGAGCCAACTATTTGGAATGTAACGAAAGGGATCATAGGATTAGGAGAATTAGATAATTACACATCGTTAGTTGAATACATTCCTCCAGGGACTAAGCCTGAAACCGTAAATCCCCAGTCTAGTGAAAGTTCCTCTAGTAACAAGTCAGGAGGTGCTTTTCATTTCATATTTCTGCTCACCTTATTCGCTATTCTAAAAGTTGTACGCTTAGATAAACCTTATCTTTACGTTAAAAGAACACGTAATTAAGCTAATTCACCCAAGCTGCATTGTGGCAATGCTTGGATAAAAAATCGATAAAGATCCGCACCTTCGGAGGCACATGCTCACGGTGTGGATAAACCGCATAAACTCCGGTTGGCGGCAGTTGATAATCCGTCAGTAGCGGCTGTATTAATCCCTGATCAATATCGCCTTGCATAACAAACTTAGATAGCGCGGATATCCCTTGCCCACTTTTTACCAAAGCAAGAACCGCTGCAACTGAATTACTCTTTAGCTGACTGTGCATTTGCACACTTTGCTTCTGTCCTCTGTGTTCAAATTGCCAGGTTAATGGCGAACTAAAAAGAGACAAGCTTACCCACTCGTGCTGCTGTAAATCTTGTGGTGTTTTAGGGGTGCCTTTTTGAGCTAAGTATTCAGGGCTGGCAAATACGATCACCGGCGTCTCACAGATTTTCTTCGCGACTAAATTTGAGTCTTGTAACCAGCCTATACGAATCGCTAAATCCACACCGTCTTCCACCATGTTGATGACTCGATCTTCTAATAATAAATCGATTTTCAATAGCGGATATAAGGCTCGCACTTGTTTAATCACAGGCACGAGGTGTTGTATTCCAAAATCGACAGGACACGAGATTCGCAGGGTGCCCGTGGGCTGGTTTTGATATTCACGTAATTCACTCAAGGCAATTTTGGTGCGACTAACAATATCAGCGCTATGGCGATAATAAATTTCACCAGCCTCGGTCAAACTTAGGCTACGCGTCGTGCGATTAAGCAGACGTACCCCCACTTCCTTTTCAAGCTGAGCAATTTGCTTACTTACTGCAGATTTCGCCACGCCAAGCTGGCGCGCCGCTTCAGAAAAACTCTTAGTCTCAACTACGCGGGTAAAAACCCCAATGCGCTTTAACTCATCCACTGCATCGACCTACTTCAAAATAGCTTAATCCCACTGTACACCAAAAGAGAACAAAGAAAGTACTTTTAGCCATCTAGTAGAAATATAAGAAACAGCTAATCTAACCTTATCAACTTGATTCTCTTATCCAATAAACGAACTAAATCGTTCACAGGAGCGCAACATGAGCCACCTAAATACTTTATTTCACCCTGTCGACCTTGGGGCGAATCTAACTCTAAAAAACCGCATTATTATGGCCCCGTTAACACGTTCGATGGCGGATGACGATTTAGTACCGACTGAAGCCATGGCCGCATACTATGGCCGTCGCGCCGATGCAGGGCTGATCATTACTGAGGCGACGCTGGTTTCTCAAGAGGGCCAAGGTTATCCAAATGGCCCAGGGCTTTATACTCAGGCACAGATTGATGGCTGGAAGAACGTGACTCAGCGAGTACATCAAAATGGCGGTAAGATTTTTGCTCAAATTTGGCATACAGGCCGCGTTTCTCACTCTATTTACCATAATGGCCAACTACCGATGGCGCCTTCAGCGGTGCCTATTGTCGGCCATGGGCATGTGCCACTCACTGATAATTTGACCTACGAAACGCCACGTGAAATTACGATTGATGACATAAAACGAGTACAAAACCAGTTCGCTATGGCCGCTAAAAATGCCATTGAGGCAGGATTTGATGGCATCGAGATTCACGGTGCTAATAGCTATCTGATTGATGAGTTTCTGCATTGGGATACCAATCGCCGTGAAGACGAATACGGTGGCACAGTAGAAAATATGGCTAGATTCTTAGTTGAAATTATTGATCAAATAAAAGCCGTTATTCCAGAAGGAAAAATTGGTCTGCGCCTTTCTCCTCAAGCCTATATCAACTTAGAACATGACGAGCGTGACAAACAAGTTTTTGATTATTTACTGCCTTTGCTAAATCAATATGACTTAGCCTATGTGCATACAGGTATGTTTAATGATGCACCTTATGAACACTTAGGCGGCACCGTAACTCAATATATTCGCAAACATTATCACGGCACGTTAATCGCTTCAGGTGGATACAATGCCGAGACTGGTGCGACGCTGGTTGAAAATGGTGATGCTGATCTTATCGCGATCGGCAGAGCGTTTATTGCCAACCCTGATTATGTGGAAAAGGTGAAACAAGAAAAGGCTCTAGTAGAATACAGCAGTGACATGCTTGCTGAGCTTTTCTAAAACAGGCTAATAGCGATAGAATAGGCAGGTAGTTTATTGCGGATAAAACAATGAAACAACTTAAGCCCTGCGTCATCTGGTTTACGGGCTATAGCGGTGCCGGAAAATCGAGCCTTGCCTGTGAGCTTGAAAAACAACTATCAATATTGGGAGTTGCAACTTCAAGCCTGGATGGAGATATCGTGCGCGCAGGTTTATGCAAAGATCTGAGTTTTAACAAGGCGGATAGAACCGAGAATATTCGCCGCATTGGTCATGTTGCTCAACCGTTAGTCGACGCTGGGCGGGTTGTTTTGTGTGCTTTCATATCACCTTTTCGTGAAGACCGAGATAATGTTCGCCGACTTTTTAAACAGGGTGAGTTCATCGAGGTTTTTGTTGATACTCCCCTCGCGGTATGTGAACGGCGCGATGTGAAAGGTTTGTATAAAAAAGCAAGAGCTGGTGAAATAAAGGATTTCACCGGCATCGACTCTCCTTACGAAAAGCCTTTCGCCCCCGAAATTCATTTTCGCTCTTGTGAAAATGGCTCTATCGAGATATCTGCACAACGTATACTTAGGTATTTACAGCAAACTAATGAGTAATTCTGAACATCACCCAACTGCATTTATTGACTTAAATCAATAAACTGAACAACTAGTTAATAAAACTAACAGATAGCAGTCATTATCATTTCCAAGCCAATCCATTTGCCTTATGATCCGCGCTTTCATTATTGCCTAAGTTTTTATTCATTAGGCTGTTGTTTTTATGAAGCGGAATCTCATGCCATTATCTGTACAACTTCTAGCGATGAGCCAAGCCTCTTTGAGGAATATCTCAGGATTCATTAAAACCAAAGGAAAAACACATTTTACATTGAGCGATGCACAACCTGCTGAGGTGATCATTATTGATATTGATACTCAGGAAGGCAAAGATTTATTCTTACAACATCGAACCAATAATACCCAATCTCATATTGTCACTCTTTCTTTATCACCGATTAAAGATGATGGTATCTCAAGCTTTCAAATTCAAAAACCGATTACCGGCGTTGAATTAATTCGAACAGCTGAAAAAATAAAGTCATTAGCGAAGAAAAACAAAGCCAGCGCTAAAAATAATATCCTTGATAAACACTTAACAAAAAAAACGGCAAACGATAATAGTCAACGCTATGAACCGAGCGAGACATTACAAGGAATGTTGCGCCGAGCAATTCAATTAAGTGACAAAGAGAAGATATCCGTTGTATTACACATACAGCAATATTGCATTGAAATTAATACGGCTAACAATAAAGCATGCTTTAATTTCCCGATGAATCGCTTACGCAGCTTATGCTATTTTCCACTGACCACATCGACTTGTTTAATTGAAAAAGAGTCTTTGGATCATTCATCAATGGAATATGTATCTTTGCCTATTGCTGAGCTTTCTTGGAATACTGCCTTACTATGTTCTAGAGGTCGTGCTCCTGCCAATCTGAATGATGAATCTTTATACCAGTTAAAAAGATGGCCAAATTTAACGCGCTGGATTGCCCCCGATAACGCTTTAGCCATTGCCAGTTTATGGACTAAAAGTCCTTACAGCATCACAACGATTGCTGAACAGCTCGATATTCCTATTATCGATGTGCGCAGCTTTATAACCGCAGCGCTTGATAGCCAGCTGGCCATCATTTGCGAAGAAGCCGCTGAAGTTATTCCCTTTAAAACAAAAAATAAAAATTCGGCTATGTTCAAAAAATTACTGGATCGTCTGAAGCGAGCTTAATAGTTATGCAGCAATATAAAATTATATTTTCAGGTCCCGTTGGCGCTGGAAAATCGACTGCCATTAAAATGTTGAGTGATATTGACGTTGTCGCTACAGAAGCAAAAGCCTCTGATCATGTACAGCAAGTAAAAGAAAGTACGACAGTCGCTATGGACTATGGTCGTATTAATTTAGATGCCAATACCATGGTACATTTATACGGAACTCCTGGGCAGGAACGCTTTAGCTTCATGTGGGATATTCTTTCTCAAGGTGCTCTTGGATTAGTTTTGTTAATTGATAGCAGTAGTGTCTCGGTAGACGCTGATATCAAAACTTACCTAGGGGCTTTTGATAAATTTCTAGCTGAAAACCCAGTCGTTATCGGTTTAACCCGTGGTGACTTAAGCGATGGTATTGATTGGGAAACCATTCATCAAACCTTAGCGGTAATGAACATCGCAGCCCCTGTCTTCGAAGTGGATGCTAGAAACAAAGACGATATTAATATGCTAGTCGAGGCATTAGTGCTTTCGATTGACCCATCAAGCCGATAGGAAGTCGCTGTGAATTATCCGAGCGCTAAGCAGTACATTCATTTGACCCACCAAGGTGCGCATTTCGCTACTCATGCAGCGAAAGATGATGCAGATCGCGCCGTATTACTACTCTTACTAAAACGCTCGAATACACCTCGTTTAGCAGAGTTTCTACGCTTATTAAAAAGCATAAAAAAAAGCTCGTCGTTTGAGCAAGCTCTTTCTTTATTTAGCAAAGGTTATTTAATCGCCAAAGATCATGCCGATAAATTAGAAGATGTATCTCTTGAAGTAAGCCTACCGGCCGTTCTAGCCAACTTATCTGATCGCCAGCATTGTGCTATCTCTGACCAGGAAGGTTTTTTATTATCTTACTCAGGTTTTGAATTAGAGCAGGCGGAACAAGCTGCGTTATTGGCAGTAGAAATATCAGGTTTGCAAGCTAAACGGCAGCAAAACATTCAAGATCTAAGTGGTAGTAATTTATCATTTATTAGCATTATCGATACTGACGGCCAGTCGCAATTGCGTTTTTGGCCAATGTATTTCAACAAACAAGCTTTCTTCTTAGCCATTAAAGGAGAGCCATTATTACAACAAGAAAGTTTTACTCGCTTAGCCTGGATACTGGGTCAGCGATATTTATAGTCTGTTCATAAACCATCTATTCATTATTTAATCGTTTATTAATGATTAAACAACTCGTAAGGAAAAATCATGCGTGAAGAAAGTATTACTTCTATTCTAGCCGATCTTAATAGCAGTTCATCTGACATTGAAGCATCCGCTATTATTTCAACCGACGGTCTAGTGATTGCGTCACTATTACCTGCAAGCGTTGATGAAGATAGAGTCGGTGCGATGAGCGCTGCGATGTTATCGCTAGGGGATCGTACCGCATTAGAGCTTAACCGTGGTGAGTTAGAACAAGTGCTTATTAAAGGTGCTAATGGTTATATTTTGATGACCCATGTAGGCCATGATGCAGTATTAACCGTAATGACCAAGTCCAGCGCAAAACTGGGACTTATTTTCTTAGATGTTAAACGTGCCGTTAGCGACGTTGATAGCGTTTTATAAGGAATGAACATGGGAAATATGTCACCAGAACAGATTGTTGGCAAATATAGCGAGCATTTGTTAAAACACTTTAATGGTATTGATCGAACGGTATATACCACAAGTATTGAAACACCTTTTCCATCGGGAAAGTTGATTGTTTCTCGTACCGATCTTGAGGGTAATATCACTCATATGAACCAAGCGTTCATTGATATCTCTGGCTATAGCGAAGAAGAATTGCAAGGCCAGCCTCATGCAATTCTACGACACCCTGATATGCCGAAAGCGGTTTTTGCAGAAATTTGGCAAACCGCTAGCCGTGGTGAAAAATGGCATGGTTATGTTAAAAACTTGCGCAAAGATGGTGGCTTTTATTGGGTACACGCCACAGTGATTGCTAACATTCGCCAAGGTAAAATGATTGGTTTATCGTCCATACGACGTCAGGCATCAGCCGCAAAAATTGCAGCGGCTGAAAGCCAGTATCGCCTAATGATGGAGCAAGAAAACGCATGAAATATACATTAAGTATTTGCCCAACAACGCCGACAACGGTTATGTCTGGCTGGTATATTTTAAATACCTACTTGCAGAAGAAGCTCAATATCGCGATGCACATCGAAATGTATAACGACTTTGATAGCCAGCGCCAAGCATTCGAAAAAGGCGAAATCGATTTTATTTATGCCAATCCTTACGATGCGACACTGCTAGTGCGCGACTTAGGCTTTTGCGCACTGAATAAACCCAACGACAGTGCAAATGAAGTCGTTATTTTGTGCAAGCAAGATTTTTCAGCACATGCTCTAACCGATTTAGAGCCCGGCGTAAAAATTGCCACAGCAAATGATCCTGCAATCAATCTAGTCGCAATGATTTTATTAGAATCGGCTGATATTGATTCTGGCAACAGTACGAATATCGATTGCAGTAGCTTTATTATTGCCGCGAAACAGGTATTAAAAGGTGATGCGGATATTGCCTTCTTACCTAAGTCGATTTACGACTCGCTATCCAAAATCATTAAAGATCAGCTGCGCCCCTTGATTAGCAGTGAAATTAGCGTGATTCATCATATCTTTGCCGGATCAGAAAAAAGCAAAGAAATTCATAGCGCTGTATCACAAGCACTTTGCGAGTTAACTGAGGATGATGCGGGTAACAATATTTTATCAAGCATTGGCATTCCGTCTTTTTCAGCTATGGAGCAGGAAGAGGCAGAGTTCATGATTGATTTAATGGATACCTTACAGTAGCCAGTAGACTGGTCGTTGTTTTATTTCTAACAGCATCATTCCCACAGGTTTGATGCTTTTTTCGTTTTATCCCTTTATTCAGTTTCAAGTTCTGCACGCCACACCAACCTGTCTTTCATGACACACCTATAGACAACCGAAGCAGACTGCATTTAAGTAACAGTAATTATCATCGTGTTTTGTTAAGTAATGTTCACTTAAATAGATACAAAAGACAGGTTGAATACCCTTAGTGGCTGTATCATTTTTGCTCTATAGACGACAAAATGCGCCACTCAATAAACGCGAGTCTTATTGTATAGGCCCCTATCGCCATATAATCACCACTTGTCATAATAATTAATTATCAATTTTTATAGGCATCGCAACTTGATTCCCAATACAAACTTTAAAAGCAAAGCCTTACAAAGAATTGCGTCATATACGTACATGCCGCGTATTTTTGCTTATTTTTTTGGATTGGTAATTTCAGTCGCTATTTTTTATTCTAATCCAAATGAATATCAAGACAGACTCTGGGTTTTGCCCATCCTATTTGTCATTTGCTTAACCTGGCCTCATATCGCCTTTTTTTGGGCAAAAAGAAGCAGCAAAGCCTACAAGGTGATTATTAGCAGCCTCCTCTTTGATTCATTGTTCGTAGGCCTGTGGATTCCTTTAATTGCTTTTGAACTCATTCCCTCTGCAGTTCTGCTAATGGTTCTGATGATGAATAACATCAGTGGTGGCGGCTTTAAATTGTTCACAACGGGTTTATTAACCACCGCGTTCAGCACCTTTATTGTTAGCATGTTCATGGCCCCATCCGTTCGACTGGTATCTGATATCACCGTTCTTATCGCTTGCTTGCCGATGATTATGGTTTACCCCATGCTACTTATGTCAACAAATTATAAGCTCACCCGTCTATTGCTTTCTGAAAGAGAAAAATTAGTAAAACTGAATCACAACGATAGCCTAACGGGGTTATTCAGTCGCAGTTATTGGGAACAGCGTTTATTAGAAGAATTTAATCGCTGTCAGCGTTCTGGCGAAAGTGCCTGTGTCATGATGGTTGATATCGATCATTTCAAAAACATTAATGATACCTATGGTCATTTAATAGGCGATCAGGTTCTGAATCAATTCGGTAACCTATTAAAGCAGCTGCGCGTGAGCGACATAGCAGGCCGTTATGGCGGTGAAGAATTTGCGGTTATATTACCAAACAGTAGCTTAGAAGAATCACTGCAAGTGGGTGAACGCTTACGAAAAGAGATTGAAGATTTTCAATTTGATAACATTGATAAATGTACGGTAAGTGTCGGGATTGCATCACTTGAAGCCAAATTTGACGATGCTTATCAATGGCTTGATGCAGCAGACAAAGCCCTTTATAAGTCGAAAAATTCTGGTCGAAATAAAGTCAGTATTTGGAATGATCCTGAAGATTAATACTGTTTCAGCACCTGCTATTACATAGTGCTGTATCGTTCATCCATCATGGCATTGATCGCCTCTAGAACATTCTTACTGGCATTTTCAGCATTACTCATATTATTAAGTATCGTTTTGTTATATTGAGTAGGATTGTCACCATACTCAAAATTATCGATAACCGCTTCTTGCACATAATTGTGAACATTCTTGTGATAGCTTTCTAGTGCTTTAAAACTACGGGTATTGGAGAATATTTTGGCGCCATCGCCTTCGTAATACCACTTGCCCAGGCGGCAGTTTTCGTGATTTACATCGACCGCTTCTTGAGCTTCTGTATTTCCATTCAGTAATATGTAACCATTTTGCATATAGATAATATGGTCAACCTTAGCAAGTGCGGCAAAAACCTTATTTTTGGTATAACTCACCACGGTAATGGTATTACTCGCTGACTCAGAAAGCTCATCAAAACTCACTCTAAAATCACTAACAATGGTATCTACTTCAGCAGTAAGTTTCTGTGAATTTTCAGCTTCACGCGTGATGTCTTCCATGCGCTTTGCAAAAGATTTTAATACCGACGCAATTTCATCAGCGGTTTCTTTTGTTCGGTTTGAAAGTGCCTTCACCTCATCGGCGACAACAGAAAAACCGCGACCATGCTCCCCTGCTCGCGCCGCTTCAATTGAAGCATTCAATGCAAGCAAATTGGTTTGATCGGCAATTTCCGCAATCATAGAAAGTGATTCGGTGACCTTCTTACTATCAAGATTTAACGCATCAATAACGTTGGCAACAGAGGTAATATTTTCTCGGGTAGTCGTCAGCATCTGACTTATTTCAGTCACTGCCGTACTGCTTTCATGTGCTATTTTTTCATTATTCTCAGCTATTTCTTCTACTTTTATAATCTCATCATTAATTTGAATAAGATCATTTTGATTCTCTTTAAGATTGCCTACTAGGTTATTACTATTCAGTTTGTGCAAACCAGAAGAGAGTTCATTTTTAGTAATGAATTCTGCATTAGCGCTCATCGCTTCTAAAGAGGCATTAATGTTTTCAAGTGATTCACCCAGTTTACCTGGAAGCGCCGTTGGAATTGCACGACGGGAAAAATCATTTCGAGCCGCATAACTAAACGTAGTACTAACTTCATTAAAGTAACATTCTAAAATATCAAACAGTTCATTCAACTCCCACGCAACCTTACCGACTTCGCCGACGCCTTTACAGCCCGTGATTCTATGAGTAAATATTCCTTCGTTCGCTTCAGAAAGCTTACGGTTGATTTCAGTAAGCACTTTTAAATAATAAGCCGAGTTGAAATAGGTGCGCGCGCCTAATACTAATAATGCAGTAGACAGTGCTAATACAAACCAATCTAGCTGATATTGAAAAAATATATAAATAGGAATTATCAGTGCAATTGAAACATTAATAAGTGCAAGAAAAATAACCCGAGTTTTTAATGTCGGTATAAATGCATACCTTGAGTCACGATTGCTATTAAGGTTTTTATGTCTATTTATTTGATCTTTTTTACTCATGCGTCTAAATTCCAATTAATCATTAAACAGAGCTAGAATGTAGGATTGATAATCTGTTTTCATGTCTTTCATCTGCTGTAACAAATAAGCGATCGATTCATCTGGAGCGGCTTTCTTTGACGAGGCGCGCTTCTCAATATCCAGCATTGCCTCATAAATAGGAACAATATGGTCTATCGCGTGTTGTGAGGGTTTTCTTCGTACAGATAAATACCCCGTTAATGTTCCTGAGGTATCGTAATCGGGGGTCACATTCGCTAAAACCCAATAATAGCGGCCATCGGCACATAGATTTTTTACAAAGCCGAAGAACTCTTTTCCTGATTCTATGGTCTCCCATAAAAATCGATATACACCTCTAGGCATGTCGGGGTGGCGAATAATGTTTTGCTGTACACCTAAAAGATCAGCTTCAGCATAACCCGATATTTCCATGAAGACTCGGTTTGCATACGTTATCCGGCCTTTAGTATCCGTCTTGCTAACAATAAATTCATCATCAACAAGCTTAATCTCTTCGTTTTTTATCTCACTATTAGTTCTGCTATAAGACGTCATTGTGCAGCTTATACCTTAATATTATGTCCATATTTATATAGCATAGTTAACAGTTTGGTGAGCGCAAACAAAAATAGAATAATCGGGAAAGATATTGATATAAATAGTACTAGATTGATAATAATGGCGTTAAGAGGTTTGTAAGCACTTACACTTTAACACTTAGCAGTGACTGTCTGACATAATGATATCGAGTTTTGCTTGCGCTTTTTTCAAGTCTTTAAGATCTGATGCTTCAATCATTTCACAACCATCTGAAATCATTTCTTGCACAGTTGAGGGGTAGTATTTGCAATCGTCTGGACGATCGAAATAGATGTCACAGCTGTATTTTACCGACGTTTTGGATGCTGTTTCTTCTAATCGTAAAAAAGGACAAAGCTCTAGCAGTTTGCCAGATTTAGGATCTGCCCAGATTTCACCTTGATGAACGTATTCCGCAATATCTGGATTAAAAATTTCCCACAGCTCAATTTCTTGCTTAGAAGCCGACAAAGCACCGTTACTGTATTTTATGCAACATTTTCCACAGGAATTACAGTCTTTCATCAGTTTCTAGTGCTGCGCAGTGAACAAAAAACTATCATAACATGATCTCTGAGATGCATATGGACTTTGATCTTTATGCTTTTGTTAACTAGAACACCTGCTATCACTTTAAATTTCCACTAAGGAAAAAATTTCAATGCCATAGGCTATACTAGCAATGTATTAAATAATGCCCTCTTACTTAACTTTGGTATCTATATAAGAATAAGAGTGCGCACTAAAATCTTAAATGTAGGCTATTAAATGATACTTAGAACATTTATTTTATTAACTCTCATTCCTTATGCCTATGCTGATACTCTCACCTTGCTAAATTGGGAAGATTACCTTTCCGAAAACACAATATCGGCTTGGGAAGCAAAAAGTGGGCATAAAATTCATCAAATCTACTTCGATAACGATGAGGATCGTGACAGTATTTTAATAAATCATACTGATCAAGTTATTGATCTTGTTATCGTTGATGAAATAGCGACCACTGGCTTTGGTAAAAATGGCCTTTTACTTCCAGTGAAGGATTATCAAACTAAACCTATCCTTGCTGAAATTGACCCAGAAATTCAAAGCAGTTGTGGTCAATATGGCCTCCCCTATCTTCGGGGAACTTTTGGAATAGCATATCGAAGTGACAAAATAGCCGATAAGCCAAAATCTTGGGCTTTCATATTACAGCCAAATGATGAGATTAAAAATCATATTGGTTTAGTCGATGACTACATAGATATGCTAGCACCACCACTTTTTATGCTAGGAGAAAGTATTAATAGTGAAAACCCTAAGGTGCTGAAAGAGGCATTCTTTATGCTAAAAAATACAGTTCCTAGCGTATTAACATTTGAATACGGTATTAGCTATATTGAAGCTGATAGTAAGCGAGATCAATTATACGTCACGCTTGCCTATAGTGGAGACCAATATGCACTTAATACTAAAGCAGGGAAAGAAATATGGGAATACACAACGCTTGAAGAAGGTACAATTGCATGGGTTGATTGCCTTACCGTAATGGCTGATTCTCCTAGAAAAGAAATTGTCTACGATTTTATTAACTTTATATACCAACCGAAAATCGCCGCAGAGAATTCAGAAAGCATTTATGTAGCTTCTCCACTTGCTAGTGCTAGAGCACTTCAATCGAGCGCCTTCTTATCCGATGCTAGCGTATATCCAGATGATAAAATAATGAATAAAGCTCAGCACTATAAACCTCTCCCTTCCAAAAACATAATACTTAGAAACCGTATTACGAGTTCAATAATTAAGTCACATGAAGCTAAATAAACGCGTTCTCATCGTTATCGTACCCGTCATATTACTGAGCTATTGTTTTGCAGCCATTTCTGTCTATATCTCATTACAAAGTACAATAAAAAGACTAGAGCAAAGCCGACTAGAGCTAGCCGCGACAGAGCTGACGGCTAGTTTTAACCAATACTTCCATTTTGCAGAAAATTATTTGTTAACCATTATGGAGACATCTTCATTTAAAAATATAATTGAAGAGAAAAATAATATCTATGACCATGTCACATTAGCATCTCCCATAGAAAAGGATATTAGAAATTTTAAATTCCACCAGTCAAATAAAATTAGTTTTTCAGTGATTCAAACAGGTCCTACTGTACAAGAATTTTATTACTTTGAACTTAGTGATGATCCGTTCGCAGAGATGGCTGAGGAACACCGAGAGGCTTATAGAAAAGTCATAAAAAATAAAACGATTAACGCCTCAAGCTTTATCGACAATGGTAAAGATCAACCAAGCATCATAGCAAGCCGTATTATTGATCGTACCACCCATAAACCTCCAGTACGCTCATCATTAAATAATAGCATTGTTGCTCAATTATCAATCGAACCGACTCAATTCATTGAATTAAAACAAAGGTTAATTAAAGACTACAACGCGGTGATAAGCATTCATCATGAACGCTATAATGCAGAGGGAGAACTACAAGTTCAAAATAAAATTGGTAGAGACCTAATGCTTACAATTGATGTTCCTCAAGCATATCTTGATAGCAAATTAATCACTATTAAAATAACGTTAATAATTATTGCAGCAATATTATTTATAGTATCACTCCTATTACTTTATCTACTTATAAACAAATACATTACCCGCCCTATTATTGATCTAGAAAATGAATTCAATGATGTCATCGCTAATAATAAATCCAACATTGACTTAGCTCTAATAACAGAAGATGAAATTGGAAGCTTGAAGAAAACCTTTCATAAAATCTACGGTGATCTTTCAAAGTCTTATTTGAGAACAAAACAGTTATCAGAACACGATGCGCTCACTAAACTCCATAATCTCAGCTATTTGAACGAGCATATTCAAGATGCATTAATCGAAGCAAAGCAGCTATCCAATAAAGTAGCATTAATCTATATTGATTTAGATAATTTTAAATTTGTTAACGATAACCATGGCCATGATACTGGTGATGCATTATTAAAGGCTTTTGCATCCAGGCTAACTAAAATAGTCAGGCCTGTTGACATAATAAGTAATAATAGAGTGACTGAAACTCTCTCTGGACGAATAGCTGGAGACGAATTTTGTGTAATCGTTACTAACTTTACAGAAAACGAAATAGCAGGAAAAATTGCCCAGCGTATTTTATCTATTTTTGAACATGGATTTACCTTCGAGCTTGGCAAGTTTCCAGTATCCGCCAGTATTGGCATTGCCATTTATCCAGAAGATGGGCATACATTATCTCAACTTGTATCCAATGCTGATAATGCTATGTATCAAGCAAAAAACAACGGCAAGAATAATATAGCCTTTTATTCAAAGACACTTGCATTATCCATGCGCCGAAAGATGGATATCGAGCATGAACTAAAAACATTTAATCCGGACGAAGAATTACACCTTGTATATATGCCATTAATTGATGCAAGAACGGATATAATAGAAGGCTTTGAAGTTCTCGTTCGATGGACGTCTACTAAACTCGGCGTTGTCGGCCCCAATGAATTTATTCCCATTGCCGAAGCCAGTGGTCAATTCAATAAAATTGATCTTTGGGTTATAGAAAATGCGATGAAATCCTATAAAAAATTAAAAGAGCGTCTTGGGCATGATTTCAAGCTTTCCATTAATTTATCCTCAGCACAGCTAAATATGAACGAAATAGCAGCTCATCTATTTCTACTGCTTGATAAATACCAGCTTGATCCTCAAAATATTCAGTTAGAAATGACTGAAACCTTAAACGTAGAATATACTCAACAAGCCGATACACTATTGAAAACCCTATCAGACAAAGGTTTCAAAATAGCTATTGATGACTTCGGAACAGGCTACACGGCACTTTTACAACTTATTGAATACCCAGCTCATATGATCAAATTTGATAAGACTTTTGTTGATAAAGCAATGCAAGACAATAACCGAACAATGCTTGAGCCGATCATCGCACTATGCCATTCACAAAACCTAGAAGTCACCATTGAAGGAGTTGAAACAGAAGAAATGGTGACGTATTTAAAAAGTATTGGCAGTGATTATCTACAAGGATTTTATTATGGAAAACCAGCAAAACTAGAAGATCTTAAGCTCCCAAAATCATAATATACTGACCTATTAATAATATACTGACCTATTCATAACATATAAAATTAAGCCATTATATGGTGACCAGCATCAACAAATAACTGGCTTCCCGTTTGGCTAGAAGCCCAGTCACTGATTAAGAAAGCGGTTAATCGCCCAACATCTTCTGGCTTACCTAAACGATGCAAGGGAGAACGCGCCACAGCATCGTCCATCAGATCATCAAAATCGGTAATACCCGAGCCTGCGCGAGTAGGCATTGGACCAGGAGAAACGGAGTGCACTCGTATTCCACTAGCGCCTAATTCTGCTGCCATGTAGCGAACCGAACTTTCTAAAGCCGCTTTAATTGGCCCCATAATGCCATAGTTGTTTACAACTTTTTCCGAACCATAATAAGTCATGGTAATAAGCGTGCCACCATTATCCTTCATTTGCGCTTCTGCTAGACGTGCTGTTCTTATAAATGAATGACATGAAATATCCATTGCTAAAGAAAATCCAGAAGATGATGAATCAACCAAACGACCATGTAATTCATCTAATGGAGACCATGCAATCGAATGAATAACAAAATCAATCGTACCCCATTGTGTTTTTGCCTGTTCAAAAACAGCTTCAAGCTCATCTGCTTTACTAACATCACAGGGCAAAAACAGTGTCGTCGCTAATTTAGCAGCAAGTGGCTCAACATACGGTTTGGCTTTTTCATTTAAATAAGTAACGCAAAGTTCCGCCCCCAGCTGACTTAACACTTCTGCAATTCCATAAGCAATTGAGTGACTATTTGCAATACCTAATACAATGCCACGTTTACCTTCCAATGATAGGGGGATGCTCATTTATAGACTCCATAAAGTTCGTATTTTTAAATATTGTCTTTAAAGATACCAACCATACAAGTCTGAAGTATTATGTATTTGTGACAATTATATTATCGTCTAGCTCCACCAATCAACAGTCTCTCATAATAATCCAGACTCTCAGCTGCATTTGGATGGCCTAACGTGACAGCACGGCGAGCATCTTTCACTGCTAAATCAATTCGCTTCATATGGTAATAAGTGCCCGCACGCTCGAAGAAGGCACGGCTATCATTAGGCTTTAAAGCAATGTATTGACCCCAGTACGTGGCAACTTCCTCAAAGCGCCTTTCCATCAATAAAACATCATCCATTCCTTTATAGCTATCATAATCTGATAGATCTAATTCAATAGCCTTATCCATATCTGCTTTAGCTTGACTTATTTGACGCTTGTCTATGTAAATATAAGATCGCCTACGAAGTGATTTAATATGATTAGGGTCTAGCTGAAGAGAAAAATTTACTAATTGAAGCGCTTTTGTTAATTTCACATTGCTCTTGGCTTCATACGAGGCATAATTCAAGTTATTAATCAGACGCTTCTTGAAGGTGATGTAATGTTCGTCTAATGGATCGATGGCTAAAGCAGTAACAAGATCTCTGGTACTTTTAGCATAATCATTTAATTCTTCGTAAACTCTAGACCTTTCATAATAATAATCTGCAACGTTTTCATTACCCTTAATCGCTAAAGCAAAGAAATTTAGTGCAGCATTATAATTTTCCAACCGCATTTCAATTTTACCTTGCCTATACGATATAAAGTGATCTTCTTTAACATCAGCATAGCCATGCTGAATAGCTGAATTTTTTACTTTCAATAACCCTTTACTTAAAGTTTCTTTAGCCAGAGTATAACTGCCACTGCCATATTGGCTCAAAGCGATATCTTCAAGAACCCAACTGGTTAGGTTTATTAATCTAGGATTTTGATCGATTAATTTTTCAGATTCCACAATCACTTCAAGCATTCGTTCTAATGATCCGCCCCAGCGAGGCCGTTGGCGACGTAGATAACTTTGCCTTAATTCATAACTGGCAGGGCTTATTTTGATTCCTTTCTTAAATATATTGTCTAACTCATTAAAATCAGAACTAGCATAACTACCTTGTATTAGAAGCACATAGGCCATTGAAGAAGAAGGGTTACGATTCAAAGCTTTTTTTATATCGGCCTGAGCTTTAGAAATATAAATTTTCATCTTAGATTTCTGTTTATCAGAAGTTTCACTTCCCCACTTAGTCCCCCTTGCACGCCATCCTTTTACTTGAAAATATCTAGCTCTTGCTAAGAATGGCTGATAACTTGCAGGATAAGTATTAACCCATTCATTCAACTGCTGCTCAAATGCCTCACTGGTTAGACTAAAAGCTTGATAAAGCTGTAGTAAATTTTCCTCGGCACTAACATCATCAAGAGCAGCTACTTGAGCCTGATCTAATAAATTATTTAATTCTTGGTATTTCTTTTTTTTCAATAATTTTCGTACTTGTAAAACCAAAAGAGAATTGCTTTCTAAGTCTATTACTAGGCTTTTTGAAGCTGAATTAGAAGAATTAGAAGAAGAATGGCTAGAATACTTATTAATCTCTTTGACGTTTTCAGCACTTTTCGATATAGAAGGCTTTTCAATAGCGACAGCAGGTGGCTTATCAGAAAAATGAGCCCTGCCTTTATCATCTACCCATTGGTACATTTTAGCTTGTGCTAAAGTCGAGAAAAGTAAAGTAATGACTAAAATACGGTGTTTCATGAATCGTCCTGATAAATTTTCTTCCTGATCACATCCATAATATCAGATTTTCATAATTTCAGATATTAGACTAAATTCACTGAATTATTGGCGTCGATTCACCCCTCATACCGCTTGCATATTCACATAACTCACCATAAGTTATATCAATAAATACCAATATAAAAACAATAATAAACACGCTATCAAAATGTGAATGGGAAATCTGCGATGAACGACTTTATAGTTAATAGCATGACAAATGATGCAATGGCCAATGGTGACGCTACTGAACTCGCTAAAAGAATTTCAGACAAAGAGGTCAGTAGCGCAGAAGTAGTCGACGCTGCTATTACACGAGCGGAATTAGCCAACCAAAAACTGAACGCCATCGTTAGCAGCTCTTTTGATTTAGCCTGCGAAAAAGCCCGCCAACATGTTAAAAATACCGAGACCAATAATACTAATAAAGGCGCTTTCGCGGGTATTCCTACGTTCGTAAAAGATAATACAGACGTAAAAGGACTGCCTACTTTATTCGGCAGCCGCGCAGTTGCCAATAGACCCGCGAAAGACAATGCCGAATTCACCGACCAAATGCTATCAACCGGCTTAACCATTATCGGCAAAAGCACACTGCCTGAATTTGGCATTCCACCCACAACAGAATCTCTGGCCCATGGCGCGACTTGCAACCCTTGGAATATCAACCATTCAAGCGGTGGTTCATCCGGTGGGTCTGCCGCCTTAGTTGCCGCAGGTGTCGTCCCTATCGCTCATGGTAATGACGGTGGAGGTTCAATTCGCATTCCTGCCGCCTGCTGTGGATTAGTCGGCTTAAAACCGACACGAAATCGTTTGGTGAACATGCAAGGCACCGATAATTTGCCGATTAATGTCGGCCACGAAGGTGTCATTACACGCAGCGTTCGAGATACCGCACTATTCATGGCTGAAGCCGAAAAGCATTTTCGTAATAACAAACTGGTCGAACTTGGTCATGTGCAAAGCCCAGGTAAAAAGCGCTTACGTATTGGCTTAATTACCGGCGCATTAAAAGGCATCAGCGTTCAGAATGATGTACAGCGTACGTTAAATGAAACGGGATTATTATGTGAGAACCTAGGTCACCGCGTTGAAGAAGTTGCCTTCCCATTTGAAGATCAAATAGCGGACGATTTTATTACTTATTACTCCTTCTTATTTTTCTCAATTCATCGCTTTGGAAAATTCGTAATTGGCTCAGGTTTTGATAGCTCTAAAGTAGAAAAGCTGTGTGCTCACCTTAGCCGCAACTTTGTTGGCAATATCGGAAAACTTCCTTTTGCAATGCGACGCTTAAAAAATACCATTAACATCACCCGTCAATTGCACAAACATTACGACGTATTGTTATGCCCGACACTTTCATCGGCGGCGCCTAAAAATAACTACCTACTTAACCAAGCGCTGCCTGCTAGTGCCATGGTCAATAACATGACAAATTTCGCCCCTTTTGCAGCCTTGCAAAATATTACTGGCGAACCTGCAATTTCATTACCCATGGGCACAAGCGATAATCAGCTACCCATTGGTATGCAATTTTCAGCAAGTTATGGTGAAGATAAAATACTACTGGAACTCGCTTACGAGCTTGAAGAAGCGAAAGCCTGGAAACACATTCACGAGCAAGTTGCGAAAAAGAAAACCAGAAAAACAACACAAAAATCGATTGCTTAAAACGACTTAATCAAAAAATAAAAGCAGATAAAAAGGCCGCTATTAGATAATGAAAAATCTTGGTGCACGCAGCAGTACAAACGATGTTTTACAAGACAAAGACCTAACAGGAAGAACCGTTGTTATCACGGGATCAAATTGTGGGATTGGTTTTGAAGCCGCGCAAGCATTGGCAGGCGCAGGGGCTACCATTATTTTTGCCTGTCGTAATATCGAAAAAGGCGAAGACGCTTTGCGTCGCTGCAAGGCTTTACACCCTAAAAGTAAGTTAGCCTTTTTCCCACTCGACCTCGCCTCTGTTGAAAGCATTAAACATTTTTCCGAAGCTGTAAAAGACGAAACCATCGATACACTCATCTGCAATGCAGGTTTAGTACCCACAAACTACCAAGAAACGAAAGAAGGTTTAGAAATGACCGTAGGCGTATGCCACTTCGGCCATTTTTTACTGACACAACTTCTATTGCCTCAACTTTTAGAAACAAAAGCCCCGCGAGTGATCATGGTTTCTAGTGAATCTCACAGAATGCCAGCAAAATTGAATTTCAATAAATTTCCGCTAAAGAAAACCGATACCTTCTTTCCATTCATGGCTTATGGCCAAGCCAAATTATGTAACGCACTTTTTGCTAACGAACTGCAACGTCGCTATCAAGATAAAGGCCTCACCGCCTGCTCACTGCATCCAGGCGCATTAATCACCACCAACTTTGGGCGTGACTCAGGATTCTTGTCTTTGCTCTTTAAACTCGTAAGCCCATTAACTAAAAACCCAAATCAAGGCGCAGCAACGACTGTGTATTGTGCGAGCTATGAAAACACTGCGGAGCTTGCAGGGAGGTACTTCTCTCATTGCAAGCCTGTGCGCAGCACTAAAGAAGCGAATAACCCAGAGACAGCAAGAAAGCTATGGGAAGTGAGTGAGAAGTGGATGAAAGGGCTTAGTAGCTCAATTATTGAACAAACTATTTACCAACCTTAAAATGATCACTATACCTACCATTAATAGTAAATAGGGAAAATTTAGTGATCATTATCTTTTCCTAAAGCAAACGAAGTACTGTTGTATTCCCTAAGAATCGCCGAATCCTTGAGCGGCTTGCCATAATGCTTCATAGGTTATTTTAACCAAATGTTTCGCCTGCGCACTCGCACCTTCCAATACATACATTTTGCTGGAGTCTGCAATAAAGCCATTCTTTTCTAAGGTGATGTCGATATTTACAATATCAGACGGTTTCAACGACTTATGCGGGTTGGGAACGCCATGACAAACCACTTCGTTAACAGAGCTATTTAGGGGGTATTGATAACCATACTGTCCTTTACTCGCAGGGCGAATACTTGCGCTAATAAACGGTCAGATTCACGCCTTAAGATAATTTCTTCAGCGTTCTTAACAATAGATTGCAAATACCCTTAAATTTACTTCTCAAATAATCCTTTTATCGGCAATAGGTCATCATACTCAGGCTGAGTTTTCATCGCTTTGGCTTGGAAGGTTTTCATCATGTCGTTCGGGCGGAACATACCTGCTTGCCACGTCGCCATGTATTTTAAGCTATCTTCAACACTATGATCACGGCTGTAATTCAGCATTTCTTTGCAACCCGTTACGGCTAGCGGAGAATTCGCGGCAATTTGTGCAGCAATTTCCATAACACCTACCAACATGCTTTCTTGATCGGCGTAGACTTTATTCACAAGGCCAAATTGTTGCGCTTCGTCTGCGCTGAATTTGCGCCCTGTAAACGCTAGCTCTTTTACGATGCCCGCAGGAATCAATTTAGGTAGGCGCTGCAACGTGCCGACATCGGCGGTCATACCCAGTTCTGTTTCTTTAATTGTGAAATAAGCATCAGCCGTGCAATAACGGCTGTCTGCGGCGCATGCTAAATCTAATGCCCCACCAATACAGCCGCCTTGAATGGCGGTTAATACGGGCAAGCGAATTTCTTCTAACGAGCTTAATGTGGCTTGTAACTGTAAAACTAAGCGACGTAAACCTTCTGCCATACGTGCAGGATCTTTTGATGGCGGCATGGTTGAACCATCACTGAATACACCAAGATCCATTCCTGCTGAAAAATGCTTACCTGTAGAAGAGATAACAATGACTCGTGCATCGGTATTATTTTCGATATCACGCATGCACAAAGGTAATTCTACCCAAAAGGCTTTATCCATCGAGTTCATGGCTTCTGGGCGGGAAAATTGTACATGAGCAATCTTGTTATCTAGGCTCACGTTGAAGCTTTTATAGCGTTGCAGTGTTGTTTCAGTGGATGTTGTATCTGACAATGTCATAGCGGCACTCTCTGTTTGAAAATACTGTTGAAAAACACCTCAAATATACACTGTAAATATAATATGAGCTAGAGCCCTGTTAAAGCACGTACTCGAATAGATTCAGTATCGCTAAAATTACGCATCAATAAGGCACTCACTGCGGTTGTCTGATCTTGTTCACTTAAGCCTGATTGAATAATGCTCTGATACTCCAATTTGAACATAGCCAGTCTTTTCTGCCATTGCTCACGGTCTTGATCGAGCTGAGCCAGCGCAGTAGCCGCGTCTTCACCCAACTTATCCGCTCGCATTTGGAAGATATCAAACTCGGTATGGCCTGCCGATTTCATTTGCTGTGCTTGCAGGTAAATTTTTGCAGGTGCCATGGCACGCTCTCGCCCTACTCTAATATGTTCTGGCAAAGAGGCTGCTAGCGCTTCAACTTGTTGCTGCTTTTCTAGCAAGGTTAAATCATTATTTTCTTGTATGGTTAAATGTTCGAGCATAAAAGCATCGTATTCCGTTTCTGCAGCAAAGAGTGCCTCTTTTTCGGCTGGGCTAAAATATTCGGTTTGGATTGCGGAAACAATGTGTTTTTGCTGACGAATATTTTCTAGATTGGATAAGTTGTCATCTGGTCGCTGATTCTCTAAGTTAGCCAGTTCTACCTTGTAAACGATAAAACGTTTTAACGCATCATAACCTTGCTCTAACGCGGGTGATGTTAATTGTTGTGCTAAAGCATTTTGAATACGCAACAAAATATCATCAAGAGTTTCTTCACCCATCGCAGATAAATACAATTCGAAAAGGTCTTTTAGCTCCATCCCCACAATCAAATTCCCATCGGAATCTAACGGCAGCGCGATATTTAAGTCGATGCCTTCTAGGCTTTTTGGCAATGTTTTATCAAAGTCTTTTATTGCATGAGAATGTCCATTCGCTATTTTTTCAAAAGCAAATTGGTTACGGGCTAAAATAGGCTGAAATTCATTGTCCATTTTTGGAATAGCAATACCATCGGTATTCGTCATTGAAAATAGAGCGAATGAAATTAGGGTGATAGAACATAAAGAGAGTGCTGTAATTTTATTATTATTCATGAGTACTCAAAATCAGTCATTAAAAAATCATCATTGATATATAGAAATTGCGACTTATAACAATGTATAAGTCGCAATCACGAATGCATAACTCGACGTATTACAGCCCCATATTTTTTAAACGATTTGCGTGATTCTTGAATACTGTTTTTGGATTAGTATCAAAAATAGAAACAAGTCCTAATACATGATTATTAATATCAATGTGATTCATTCTATAATTGTCACGTAATACACGACCAAAGTGACTCGCACATACTTCTGTTACTCCATCGTTTGGAGCGCCAGAAAATGCAAGTGACGTCATTGCAAATGATAGGTCTGAAGGATCAAAAAACGTAGTGACGGGCGAGGTTCCGCTCCAAGAAAATAATTTAATATTATTACCATTAATATTAACAGAGCGTGCACCTTCACCACATCTTTGTGCCGGCAAACCTAATGGAAAGCGGTTATTAAAGCTTGCAGAACCTTCACTATTAAACTCACTTAGCATGGCATAAACATCCGATTTACTGGCTTTATTATTTGATAATATGTTCACCAAGTTGCCGATGGCATCACCAATGGCGGCTAATATATTTCCTTGAAAAGAGCCTTCTGGTGCAATGTTCGTCACTAACTCTGCGACGGCCGAGCCTGTATGCGGCGTTGCCATTGAAGTAACAGAGGCAACCAGATCAGGGCGTACCGTCATAACGTAACGTGATGTAACTCCGCCTTGGCTATGACCGATTAAATTGAACTTAGTAATTCGTCCACGAGAGCTTGCTTTAATCTCTTCAAGCTGAGCAATTAATTGTTCGCCTCGGCTAACGGAGCTATCAAAAGAATTAATCTTTGGTACAAATACTTTGCTACCTCGTGATTCAAGCGCGGAAGGAATTTGATACCAATAATCAATTCCAGCGATAGAATCAAAAGCAAAAATACCAGGCACTAAAACAATGGGATGTTTTGTTTTAGTGTATTTGAAATAGTTACTAAACCAACCTGCTTGAGTGGGAGCAGCAAGTGTCAGTATTGCAATAGCAGCAATCAGTGATTTTTTCATAGTCGACCTTCAATTTTGTTTTTATTAGTAAGAAGTACTCCTGAAGAATAGGCATAGGTTTATGATCTAACTTGTACGATTTGATGAATCTTGCTACCTTTAAAAATTATTAAAAAAGCAATAACAGCGAGATAAAAATCATACATGCCTGACGCAAAAAAAACCTCGCGATTGTATCTGTGGGATCAACGTACACTGTATATTGGCCCTCTGTTTGAACCTATAAAATTATCCCAAGGAGCCGCTACACTCATGGTTTCACTGGGTAAATCGATTGTTTTCAGCATTGAAGGTGAAGCAGAAAAAATAGAATGCACGAGCCTTTTATTACCCGCAGGATTATCAGTAACAATAGATACAGGCGATGCGATAGTCGCAAATTGTAATTTGGACCCACTTGGAGCAGATTTCTCTGGAATGTCTGCATTAATGCAAAATAAACACGGCGGAGTTTGCTATAACCTTAAGCAACATGCGGAGTTCAAGCAGGTATACCAAACGATGCAAGATGAAAAACTTGGCTCTGAAAACGCTTATGCGTTATTAGATGATTTACTTGAAAATCGCTTTAGTGAACATTACCCAATTCACGCCATCGATAACAGAGTGGCGAAGGTGGTAGAGAAAATCAAACAAACGGCCGATGATAATTTATCGGTTGATGATCTTGCCCGTTTAGTTAATTTGTCAGTGCCAAGATTGGTACAGATTTTTAAAAAACAAACGGGAGTACCGATGCGTCGTTATCGTTTGTGGCATAGATTATTCGTAACCGCTGTTAAGATGGCCTCGGGAGGCAATTTAACAGAAGCTGCGATCAATGCAGGTTTTACTGATTCTGCACATTTTTCGCACACGTTTAAAGCCATGTTTGGCATGGCTCCAACGACGATATTATTGCAACCGAACGGCTTAGAAATTATTATTCCGAAGCGCTAGCCTCATCTAATATACTCTCTTCAATTGCTAATTTCGGAGGCATTGGAGAGAAATAACCAACCACCAATAATAAAGCACCAACAACAATAAAAGAGATTATTCGCTCAATGGTGCCCTGCCCGGCAAGATCCAATAAAAATAGTTTAGCAACCACCACCGCCGTTAATGCAGCACCGGTAAACCAAAGCTGACGTATCGACTTCTTAGAGGCTAATATCATTATTAATAAACCCAGCACTGTCCAAGCAATTGATAACGTCGTTTGTACAATTGCAGAACCAAATAACGCCTCAAATTCGTAATGAATGCCAGTGACAACATGGATTGTCTTTAATAGCAGTACATTGAACCAAACAAAACTAAAACTGGCTAATAACCCCATAGCAACCGTGCTGCTTTTTTCTGCAAAAAAATCTTCAAATAATGCATACCCTTGTAATCGATACCATTGCACGGCGGTCAATACCGCAGCCAGAAGTATCAAATCAATAGGATTTAATAATGGCAAATAAGGAATAGGCCTTGCTTCAAGTACCGTTAAGAAATTGAAGCCTAATCCCCAAATCATCATACCCGCAATAATCACAACAGATGATATCTGGTAGTACGCTTTCGCATAATATTTAAAAGGCCAACGTTGATAATTATTAATGGCATACAGTCCGATAATAAGAACCGTCATAACTGCAATAGCCAACCAAGCATCTGCAAGTTTTAAATCATTAATATACCAAGAGGCTTCATAAGCACTGATACTAAGCACTAACAAGTAACTAATAGCGTGCAGTGCCGTTGGTTTAAATAAAGAGTATTTGGCCTTGTCAGAGTAATAAAGTATGCCGTATAGCAACGCGAGGCTTGAGGGCCAAACGATATAACCATAATCCGCAAAAAAGTGTGCATTAAAAATAGTCGGCCAAAAATAAAGACATAAAGGCAATAACAATAACCATGGGAAAAAGTTCGCTTGCTGCCATTGCCAGCGTAAGCTAGCCATTAACCATAAAGCGGCAGAAATGGTAACGAAAGCCACATAAGCGACAAGCTCATAATCTATGCTTAAGTGCTCTTCAACCTGTATAAGGCCACCAAAATACCACCAGACGATTCCCCAAATCATAAGACCAGAAGCCACTGGTTTGTCGATTTTTTGTTTAGGTGATTCATCAATTCCCGCTTGCTGTAAAATACGCGCCGTGAACAATCCCGATAAACTTATTATTGCGATGCCCATGAACTCAGCATTCATAAATGCCCAGCTGCTGGTATTGTAGGGATATTGGGCTAAAAATAATAACCCCTCGAAAAATTTCACCGCAAAACCA
>PJEL010000371.1_pt1 | contig 53324 bp, 99 predicted proteins | sample 1853271 | NCBI WGS metagenome assembly PJEL01 (sample SAMN08108733, study PRJNA415343) | Invertebrate metagenome, whole genome shotgun sequencing project. | host: Globobulimina | place: Sweden: Gullmar Fjord | collected 2015-08
ACGAGACAGAAATGCGTAGTATCGCGAAAAACTTCCAGAACCTCGCCAGAAAAATCACCGAGAAAAACGGTAGTGAAATCCTCATCCATAAAGGGGTGTTTGATGCCTGATAGGAGAAAGACCGTGCGTGAATACGATTTTATCGAGAAAAACAGCGAGGTCATTGAAGGCGTGGACAAGTTTGTCGGGCCCTACCCCCAAGACACCTATGTCAGCATAAATACAGATGGCGTCGGGTTTTTCATCGGCGACGGTGGTTCTGCTGGCATTTACCCATACGACGGAGATTAAGACATGTTTTGGATACCATTCCTCCCCAACGATGAGGCGCCATTCGGCGCTTACGAAGAGAGGGGAATGTAAACCATGCCAGATTATGGAGGTGGCGGCGGATATGGACTAGGTGAGGGGGTTGCTGGCCCTGGGGTTGGTGCACCCGGTGGTGGCGTTTTTGGCGGTGGTAGGGGTTCCGAGTCCAATACCAGTGAAGCTATAGCAAGGGCGGTCGCAGCAAAAGCAGGGAAAGAGGCAGCAGCAGCCGAAGCACAGCGCCAGAAGGGCATTATGGACCTGGAGAACCAGAAACGCGCTCACGCCAAGCAGACTGAGGACCTAAGTTTTTTCGAAGAGGTAGAGCAAAGGGGCTGGCCCACCACTCTCGCTAACCACTTGATGGGTATGATCCCCGGTGTTGATGTCAAAGCCCAAACATATTCAAACATGCCTGGATCTCGTGCACCGAGTGTTACAAGTATGGGTGCCGGTAGGCTTGCTGGTGATTTAATGGGAATGGGCCTTGGTATACCCGGCATCGGTGATCTGGCGCAGGCTGGGCTCGACAAGATGTCTAGTGAAGAGGGCTTTGGAACCACTGACATAAGCGATTTGGCTGGTGCGTTAAGTGCCACTGGCCCCGGTGGGGGTGCTACTGCCGAGCCTGGCAACGGGTTTGCCCCCCGTACCATAGACCAGACAGTGGCGGCCGCCGAACAGGAAGAACAGGAAGCCCTAGCAGAAGCGTTGTTTGGCCCAGGCTATACACGGGCCGGGCAAGGTGTTATCTATACGTGACGGCGCAATACGGCTGCGCCTGTGGGCATCAATGGAGCAAGCGCGTAGAGGGTGGCAAAACACCGTTAAAGCACCCACACTCCAATGAATGCCCATCCTGCGGTAGCATATATTTCGATTGGCTAAACTATGAGGAACTAAAGGAGCGGAGATTCAAATGAGTAATAAGTTACTCAGAGAAAGCCGACGTGAACGGAAAAGATGGCACTCGGCACGAAATGCTGTTGGATGTAATTGCCCGGACAGACAAGAGGTTGAGCAAAACACGACGTATTGCCCAAAATGCAAATTGACCATTGTTGACGAGGCAGCGGCAACTTAACAAGGAGAGGACAAAATGAGTGGAGTAAAATTAAGTGATTTCTTGGAGTGTCCTGATTGGTATTGCGAAAAGTACACGAAACAGGCATTAACCAGTGTTATATGGCCTGCCTTCAGATATGCTCCATATTGTGCATATATTATTGGCAGTAGGGACACAGAAGAGGGGCGGTGGACTTATTTCCAAGACCAAGACACGGGAGAAGTTTCACACACTTTCGAGAAAAAAAACGAAAGAACTGATGTTCTGTCGATGAAAGATGACGGAAGGCCATTCCACACAGCCAAAGATTACCATATGAATTTCGTGAGCGGATTTGAAAAGCGCAATAAAGACACTCCGATCAATCAGCTTGTAGATGATAGCTGGTTCCGCAAGAAGATATAACAAGGAAAGAAGATGGCCGATAAGGCAAAACAGAAGAACAAGGGGGGAGCCCCGCACGGCAACCAATTTTGGAAGGCGCGTAGTAAGCACGGGCGCGATAAGATATTTGGGAGCACAACAGCACTATGGGAGGCGTGCCAAGAATACTTCGAATGGGTAGACGCAAACCCACTGATGGAGAGGAAGGTCTTTTCAACGGGGCTTAAAGCGGACGTCCCAAAGATGAGGGCTATGACCATAGGGGGGCTGTGCATCTTCCTGGATATTGACCAATCCACATGGGGCGCATGGCGAAAAGAGAAAGATTTTTCCCCAGTCGTGGCCCATGTCGACGAAATTATACGCACACAGAAGTTCACGGGAGCGGCCGCAGACCTTCTAAATTCTAACATTATTGCGCGGGATTTGGGGTTGACCGACAAACAGGACCACGCGCATTCGGGGCCGGACGGGGCAGCGCTTATCCCGACCATCAATGTCACAATTAGCAAAGATTGATTTAGGGCTACACCATAGGCAGGGTGACGCGTTTCAGTCATTGGCGACAGAAATCCTTTATGGGGGTGCCGCAGGGGGCGGAAAGAGCCACCTGATGCGGGTTGCTGCGATTGTTTGGTGCGCTGCTATAGCCGGGCTTCAAGTTTATTTATTCCGCCGTATTCGTGAGGATCTTCAAAAAAACCACATGGAGGGACCGAAGGGGTTAAGGGCAATTCTCGCGCCTTGGGTCGATTCCGGGTTTGTGGTTATTGTTGAGGATGAAATAAGGTTCTGGAACGGGTCCAAGATTTATCTCTGTCACTGTAAGGATGAAAAGGACCGTTTTAAGTATCAGGGCGCGGAAATTCACGTCCTGATGATTGACGAACTAACGACCTTTACCGACACGATTTATAGGTTTTTGCGGGGTCGTGTACGTGCGCCGGGGATTAAAGTTCCTGATAATTATAAAGGCCGATTCCCTCGAATATTGTGTGGGTCAAACCCAGGCAACGTGGGGCATGTTTTCGTTAAGTCTGCGTTTATTGATAACGCCGCCCCGATGGAAACGCGCCGGATGCCTGATGAAGAGGGGGGCATGCTTCGCCAGTACATCCCTGCGTTGCTGGATGACAACCCGACCATGGCAGAAGATGACCCGACGTACCGGGCGCGATTACGGGGCTTGGGTTCTGAAACATTGGTTAGAGCCATGGAAAAGGGTGATTGGGATATCATCGAGGGCGCGTTCTTTGACTGCTGGCGACGTGAACTGCATGTCATAAAGTCGTTCGCTGTGCCAAAACACTGGACAAAATTGAGGGGGTTCGACTGGGGGTCGGCCAAGCCATTTAGTTATGGCGAATACGCCGTTAGCGATGGGCAGCCCCTACGTGACGGGCGCATTTATCCCAAGGGTGCTTTAATCAAAACATTCGAATGGTATGGGTGCCGCAAGAATACAGACGGGTCGCCTGTCGCGGATGTTGGGCTGAAACTGACGGCGGAGGGCGTAGCGGCAGGAATAATTAAAAGGGCCGCGGGGAAAGAATTCAATAGGAGCGTGGCCGACCCCGCCATATTCAGTGAAGACGGCGGCCCGTCTATTGGGGAGAGGATGTTTAGGAGCGGTGTAAAGTTTGTGAAGGCAGATAACTGCCGGGTGGCACGAGTGGGCCATATTGGCGGGTGGGATCAGGTTCGCGCCCGATTAATAGGAGAAACGGACGACCCTGGGGTTGTCGGTGTTCCGATGCTATATTTATTTGAAACCTGCCATGATTCAATCCGTACTATTCCGGCGTTGCAGCATGATCCTTTGAGGGCGGAAGACTTAGACACAAACATGGAAGACCACGCGGCGGACGAGTTGAGATATGTGTGCATGAGCCGCCCATGGACAAGTGTGTTGCCAGTGGTCGAAAAACCGCGCAAGCCGACCATGGACGAAATATGGGAGCAGCACGACCGCAACAAGGCTAGAACGAGAGGACGGATTTAAAATGCTGACACTAAGTGGTTACAATAAACAGCGCGTTGAGATTGAGAAGTTAATGCGCCAGAAAAAAGCAGGCGTTCTTTGTGACGAGTGCGGAACAGAAATGGTCACTACCGACGATAGCCAGATTATGAGTATGCCGCCCAAACGACGCGTCCATTGTCCAGAGTGCGGGGCAAAGGGTACTAAGTACGTTTAACCGTGGAAGAGAGGACGGATATGAGTGAATTTAACCACACCAGCGTAGGCTTTAGGACAAATGGCGGGAAGTACGAATATTTCTCCGAGGTTTTATACGCAGATAATACACCGCGCCATCCACATGACACAAAATGTCCAGGCATAGCCGGGTTGGTGGCACGCGAAGAATACGACGAAATGGTGGAGGAGCCGAAGACTAAAAGAATCGGCCCGTGGTGGTGTCGCCTGACAATCTGGCCCTACGGGGTTGGTTGGACATTGAGTGCGCACAAACTGCAAATTCGATGGGACGGCTAGGCCGTGATCGTTGAAAAAATCCCCAACACCCTGTTGCGCCGCATCGCCTGTATTCTGGCCTTCCCTCTTGCGGTCCTGGTGATCTGGGTTTTAACCTGGCACGTCGGGGCCTGGCGATGGCTTACCGCGCCGTTTCCCGAGGTGTGGGACGCCTATAAGGAACAATGGAGATGATGCTAACAGACGAAGAGCGTAAACGGTTTGCGTCTTATTTAGATGAGTCTGTTGAATCTGATATGGTTATGATCGAGCAGCTTAAATTAATGGGCGGCCACGAACTAAAGATTAAAAAAATTAATACTGAGGCGATGGCCGCAAAGATCATCGCCATGAAATTGCGGTCAATCGAAGCCGGATAACGAGAACAACTATCACACAATAAAGGAAATACCATGACCAACGTACTCGATTTAATGCACCTCGGCACGCCCGCCAAACTGGCTGAAAAACTGGTTGGGGCGTTTATGTCAAAGAACGAGAATTCCACCGTCGCCTCTGGCGTTACCCATACCGTTGCTGGCACCCTTGATGTAACCGGCACTCTCCAAGTTGGTAGTGTAACCGTCAGCTCTACAGCTGCGGAACTCAATTATCTCGATATTGCTGCGCTTGGGACCGGCGCGGCCTCTAAGGCTGTCGTGCTGGATTCCGGTGACGACTACACCTGGCCCGCTGCGGGCGTCCTGACCTACGGTGTCTTGGCTGATGCTTCAACTACCCTTGGCGCTACGGTTGCTGAAATCAACAACCAGTGTGATATGTCCGCTAAGATTGTAAGTATCGCGGACGCCACCAATACGTTGGCGCTGACGCAAGCAACCCACGCCAACCGGACGCTACTTGTTCTTGACGCCACCCTAGCCGTCACCTTGCCGGAAGCAACGGGCACGGGGGACGTTTATAAGGTTGTTCAAGGTATTGCGGCTACGGCCTCGACCTTTGTCACCGCCGACACGGCAAACGCCGGGTTCTATGGTAAAATTTCTGGTGTCGATACTGACGCCCCGACCACCCTGTATGAATGGGCGGCTACGCCGGGAACTTCCGACACGATCACCTTTAATGGTGTGGCTACTGGCGGTAAGATTTATGATTGGGTACAGTTCGAGGATGTCGCCACAGACACATGGTTGTTATCCGGTTGGATTTCTCAAAGTGGTGGTTCCGAAGCAACGCCAATAAGCTCTGCCGCATAATTAAGGCCGCTGATATGGCAGACATCCACAACGCGTCCTCAGTTGAGAGCAAAGAAGATTTTGGTAAAGGTCAATCGGCGAAGGTAAAGCGCTGGTTGACCGAAATCAGCATCTCGGAGAAAGAATTCTCCATGGCTCCACGCACTTGGTATGAGACGGGTGATAAAATCATCCGTCGATACCGCGATGAGCGTGACGACAACCTGTCAGTGGACGTGGAGAAGAGCGAGAAGAAATTCAACGTCCTGTGGGCCAATATCCAGTTATTGCAGCCGGCGCTTTATTCCCGGACACCCAAGCCGGAGGTATCGCGCCGGTTCAAGGAGAAAGACCCGGTTGCCCGTGCGGCTTCTACATTGCTTGAAAGGGCCATCACTTACACGCTGGACACCCAAGACTTTGACGATGTGATGAATGGGGTGGTGCAAGACCGGTTGCTACCAGGGCGCGGGACAACATGGGTTCGGTATGAGCCGACGATGCAAAGTGTAACGCCACGCGTTCAAGTGCACCCCGATAAGGTGGGCGAAGAAGAATTTGACGACACTGGCGCACTGATCGCCCAAGAACTTCGGTATACCGATGACAACGGCGCATCTTATGAGGAATCGGCCATCAAGCGCGGCGATGACGACATGCCGTATATCGATGGCGAGGCATACGACGAGGTTGTGTCTGAGAAAGCCATTGTTGATTACGTTTATTGGCGTGACTTCGGCCATACGACCGCCCGCAATTGGGGTGAGGTTCGGGCCATCTGGCGCCGCATCTACATGAGCCGTGATAAACTCATTAAACGGTTTGGGGAGGAGATCGGTAGAGAGGTTAAACTTGACTACACGCCCAAGAACATGGTCGATGGTGAGGACTCGGGTGAGCCCACCAATGAGACATTCAAAAAGGCCACGATTTACGAGATTTGGGACAAGGAATCAAAAACGGCCCTCTGGATCAGCAAAAGCTATGAGGCTGGCCCGCTCGACGAAGAAGACGACCCGTTAGAACTGGAGGGGTTCTGGCCCGTTCCCAAGCCGATTTTCTCCACGTCGACGACAGACACACTGGTTCCCGTTCCGGATTATATGGAATACGTCGACCAAGCGAATGAACTGGACACCCTGACGTCCCGTATGAGCCGCCTTATGGCCGCCCTAAAGGTGCGGGGCGTATATGATGGGGCTCTAGGCGAAACACTGGGGACATTGCTTGATAGCGCCGAAAATACACTTGTTCCTGTCGATGAACAAGCCATGTTCGGTGGAGACAACCAAGGACTGGACAAACGTATTGCATGGTTCCCAGTTGCAGAGGTTGCCGCTACGTTGCAGCGGGTTATTGAGACCCGAGAAGTGGTTAAACGCGACCTGCAGGAGCTTACCGGGCTATCCGATGTCATGCGCGGGTCTTCCGATCCGGACGAGACTTTGGGCGCACAACAGCTTAAAGGCCAATACGGTACGTTGAGACTGAAGACCGACATTAACGAGGTGCAGCGGTTTGCCCGGGATAATATCAGGATTCTTGGCGAAATCATTGCCGAGCACTTCTCTCCGGAGACGATTCGGGACATCGCCGGTATGGATATGCCGACAAAGGCGGAAGTCGAACAGGCCCGGGCCAAGGTTAAAGAATACGAGATGATGACGGATAAGCTCGAGGAGTTCGGCCAACAAGGCGAGCAGGCCGCGGCTCAAGCCAAGCTGGTTATGAAGGCCATGCCGGATAAGTCGGAAATGGACCATATCAGGGATATCTCCAACGACGTGCCGTTTGAAGACGCCATTGCGTTGTTGAAGGATCAGGGGGCGCGGTCATTCCGTCTGGACATTGAGACGGATTCCACGATTGCCGTTGACGAGGCCGAGGATAAGCAGTCCGCAACCGAGTTCCTGGGGGCGGCCACGAACTTTATGACGATGTCGGCCGAGATGGGCGCTCAGGTTCCTGAATACGTGCCGTTGCTGGGGCAGATGATGATGTTTGGGTTGCGCAGGTTCCGGGTTGGCCGCCAGCTTGAAGACAGCTTTGAGGAAGCCATTGCCGCCGTTCAGCGCCGTATGGATGAGCAGGCAGACAATCCTACGGAGGACCCGAAGGCGGCTTACGAGAGGGCCATGCTTGAACTGGCCCAACGCAAGCAACAAGCCGATGAAACGGAGGCCCAAGGTAAGTTGATGCTTGATGCCGAAAAGAACCAGATTACAGCCCTTGATGACCAGACAGGCCACGAGATTGATCGGGAGGCATTACGCTCTGGGCGTGCGGAAAGTGACAACGAGCTTGAACAAAAGCGCGTTTCTGATATGATGGGGCAGCATCAAGCTTAAAACTTGATTTGGAGCAATATAATGAAATATGGATTGATTGTGGTAGGCTTAGGCTGGTTAGCTTTTGCCGCCTATTTGTGGCTTTTACATAGTGTTTCTGGCGAAACATCCTTGTGGATCGGTGGCGGGTTGTTCTTTATCGCAATAACGGTTGCTTTATATATGATTGGCCTTTCAATATCGCGGAGTAAATAATAGAGTTTGACGCTCCCTTGGTGCTAAGATTCCACCATATAGGGCAACGCCCTAATGCTATTGAAAGGGCATCATAGGGAGCGTCGATTAGTTTGATGCGGCGGCGCTGGAGCGAAGCGCCTGTTATTCGATGGTTAGGCTCACTGCAGTTGTGGAAGTCATGAATGAAGCAACCGTAAACCAAGGATCAGGCCTATACTTTACCGTAGCGGAGGACAAGTTTAGCTAATTTGTATGAAACTGCGGCGGACTAAGGACTTAGGTCAAATCGTGAGATGTCGGATTAGCGCCCGGCCCGCATCAATTCAATGGAGTGAGAGAATGAGCGAAACTTGGACTTACGAAAGCGGTGACTTTCCTCCCCCCGGGTATAGGGATATTCCCTACCCAAAGACTTTATGGCCTGCTATTGAAGCATATGCATCTATGATCGGCCTAACGTTGGACACGGAAAAGGTTAATGCAATTCTCGATGCCCAAAGAGATTCCGGCAATGGCGCCGAAAAAATGAATGAGTTGTGGGGGCAAGAGCGTAACGAGAAACCAAATGAAATGCTTGAACGGGTGGCCCCAACTGGGGAGGACAGAAGATCCGAATTCCTCGAAAGGGCGTATATTTACATAATGCAAAACGCACCTCCTTTGGATTTGCGTAAAGCCCAGGAAGAATCGGGAATGATTGAGTTTATGGAGTGGGGCAAATCAATTCAAAACGGAGCTTCGGTGCAGAATGGCTGATTTAATTCCCCTCCGCGCTATCGCGGCGCAGAGAAAGTGGAGCGGTTTTAATGATACATCCTCCAGACTATAACCCAACACCGTGGAATGAGAAAAGCCCGGTTCCTATGGATTACGACCCATATTTGGCTGGGTTGTTTTGGTTAACGATTATTCTGTTGGGTGTCCTGGGCCTTCTCTCATATTTTGTAGCATAATGGAGCAAGAACATGAACCTAGTAGAGATAATTAAGCTAACTGCAAAACCTAGGAAAATTGACGTGTTTGATTATGAGGCGTCGTGGATGTCTTTTTTTGCGTTAGAGGAGGTTAGCGAAAGGCGCCCCACAAACAGCAAACAGAGACTATTATTCACGAAAGACGCCATTAAACACCAATTCGAAAAGCTGGAAAGCGGGGTTGCGCCTTATTCTGAGCCACCGGGAATAATGCCATGAACATCACGCGACGTAAATTCCTATACGAGGTAGGCGACGAGTTCTGCGATAAACAATCTCTCACCAGATACCGCGCTGACGTAATGGAAATCATAAAACAGAACCACGGCCAGGATTGCCAAGTAATAGACGCCCACGAAGACACCACTATGGACGCGGTAGGGAGCTTGGTACCAGCGAGACGCCGCCGCGTGTTTTATTTGGAAGCGGTGCCGAATGCACAAGGATAAATTAAAAACCCGCGCATCAAACAAGGCGTATAAGGACGGACTCAACGGCATTGACTGGTCAGTAGGCCGCGAGGACCGGGAAGCCGCCAGAGAGGTTGAGGACGCCGCCAAGGCTGTCAGACAGGCCAATCGGGGCCAGGGCATGCAGATAATCCGTGATATTGACCCATTTATCGAGCCAATCCACGGAAAAGTGATCGGCGGTAATGCCCAGAAGCGGGAATTTATGAAGAAAGAGGGTGTGATCGATTGCGGGAATGAGCGGCCAAAGACACGCCCACAGAAACGCGACCCGGTCGGGCCTGATATTAAAAAGGCTATTGAGCAACTGGAGAGTAGATGATGGAGCAGCAACAACGACAATCGGCTTTTGATAATGCGAGTTTTGGCCACCTTTTGGAGTTAAGTGGATTAGCAGCACAATTCAGCTCACAGGCAGGGGGGTACCCTTTATACGGCGATCCTTTATCAGCGGCCCATCTGCGTGGGCACTCACTTTATGACAGCACCCGTGCGCAACAAGCATATAAATACCCACGAGTAGCCAGGATAGGCAAGGTCACACCAAAGCCCGGAGTCATTAAGGACTGGACCCACCCCGATCGATACCGCTGGAAAATCATGAGCGACTACAAATGGTGGGAACGGGTAGTTATCTGGTTTCAGACATGATCATCCTAATGACGAGCCTCAAGGATATGGACCAATATCTGGATGGCAACAAGGAGGGGCTGAGAATGGCGCACGTAACATGCGCGTTTCCCGTTGATTTCGTTGTGTTCCAATGGCTTTTGCGCAATACAGCGGGATTGAAGGTCGATTGCAGCGAGATTAGCAAATTATTGGCCGAACGATTCAAGAAGGCTCAAGCGGGAATGCCCGCCATCGCCAAAAAGGCGGCAGACGACATTTTCAGCAAGCCATCAGACCCCGATGCGGGTAAAGTGGGGCTTGGCTTGCTGGTGAATTAAGGAGCGTGGACAATGAAAGAATATAACAAAGAATTTTTACTTTCCCTAACGGTGAACACGGTTGGCGGTGTAGTGCTGGCTGCAATATTTCTGGCGGTTTTGGCGGGTGGTCGATTGTTGTATTTGTCCGTATATGGAATTGGATAAAGCGGACCAAAATTGAGAGAGGAACCGACATGACCAAAATTGAGGAAGTTGAAGAAGCAATAAAACAGGCTGAGGACAGTTGGCAGGCTCAAATTATGATGGCGGAAGAAGGAGCCGCTGAATATCCCGAAGATTCCCAGCACGAAAGAATGGCCCGCGCCGCAATTGAGGCCATGCGGGAGCCTACAGAGGAGATGGTAGATGTCGGGATGAAATATTTTAACACTGAAAGCCGTACAAATTTGGAGATGGCTTTAGATGCTATGACAGATGAGGTCCTAAAGAACGACGCCATTTTAACAGAACAGAACCCCGACTAGGCTCCTCTCCATAGTCGGGTAGATGGGTAGAGCGCTTTAACCCGCTCCAGGGGCGCTCCCCATCGCTAATTTTTGCTGGCTTGAGTTTTGTCAAGTCTTAATGTATTCTACGCTCGGATTTTAATTAGTGGGTTTGAGCAGCCCCTAACTGCACCGCTGGATGGCGGCGCGCCCCTTTGAAGGAGCTTTATTATGTCTAGTATAGTCGAAGCCGACGATGAAAAATGGAAGGCAGAACGCGACTGCGAAACACTTATCGACGCCGAAGAAATCAAGAAAGACAAGACCCGCATGAAGGCGGCCATGAAGTACGCCAAGGAAAAGATGAAAAACCTTAAGGCCGTGCATTACGAAGACAAGGGCGACAACCCTGGCAAAAAAGATAACTCCGGCGGGGAGTATTAATCATGGCTGAAACTGGAGTGACATCAGAACAACTTAAAGACATCGTTGACGCAAACGACGTTGAATCAACAATTGGTGATGCATTGAGTGATGCACTGGACGCATCAGGCGCAACCTTTGACGATGACCCTATACCCCCAAAAGAATCAGAGGCCGAAGAGGTAAAGGCCGAAGAAGAAGAGCCACCGGGCGACCCGGACGCCAAGTCCGACGATGCGCCAGGCAAAGAATCTGTCCCTGAATCCAAGGTGGCTGCAAAGCCTCCCGAGGATGACGGTCAGGAGAAGACCGACCAAGCTAAGGAATCCGATGGTGAAGGTGCTCCAAGCTCCCTTACACCTCCCGGTACATGGTCGGCTGAGGAAAAATCCGAGTTCGTCGATCTCCCTGCGAAGGTGCAATCTGCTATTTTGCGCCGCGAAGGTGACCGGTCTCGCGCATTTGACCAAAAACAAGCAGAAATGAACCAGACGGTACAACGGTACGCTGATATGGACCGGGTTCTTGAACCTCATATGCAGGGACTTGCGCTGCGTGGTATGACTCCGGCGACATTGCTGGGCCAGTACATCGCAACATCTGAAGCCCTTGCGAAAAACCCCATTGAGACATTCAAGTATCTCGCCGATCAGTACGGAGTTGACCTGTCTACCATTAACCAAGCGGCTCCGGAGGAAGCTCCGGAAAACGCTGAATTGCGGCGCGAACTTAACGAAATGCGCGGCGTGATAACTCAATTCCAAAACTCACATGACCAGCAACGGTCAGATCTTCAAACCCAGCGATCTACAGAGATGGCGAATAAAGTTAAGTCTTTCGCCGATACCGTCGATGACGCTGGTAACCTGAAATATCCTCACTTCGAGGAACTGCGCAAAGCAATGGGCACGTTTGTCCGTGCCGCAGGGGAAGAAGATCAGACAATGGATCTGGACGAAGCCTATCAACGAGCGTTGTGGGCATCACCAGAACACCGTACATCCTTATTGGCCAACCAGAACCGGGAACGGGAACGGAAGGACGAGGAAGAACGCAAGGCCAAGGCTGCAAAAGCGGCCAAGGCCGGGAAAAGCGTTGCCGGTGCGCCAGGAGGCGGAGAAGCCCCTGACCCAACGCTGTCGGTTAGAGAATCTTTGGAAAAAAATTGGGTTAATTCAGCATAGGCCGCTCAGTAAAAAGGACTGAGTGATGACCTCACCGAACTTAAGTGAAATTGTCACCTCCACCCTGCGGGAACGCAGCGGTAAGTTGGCGGACAATTACACGAACAACAACGCGATTATGTATCGCCTCAACCAAAAAGGCCGAGTGAAGACCTTTAGCAGTGGCCGTACCATCGTTGAAGAACTCGCCTACCAGGAAAACGGCACGTATACGCGCTATTCCGGATACCAAGAGATCGATATCAGCCCGTCCGATGTTATTACCGGTGCTGAATACGAAATCAAACAGGCCGCTGTGTCTGTCTCGATTTCGGGTCTTGAACAACTGCAAAACAGCGGTCGTTCGCAGATCATCGATCTGTTGGAAGGCCGTATCGAAAACGCCGAAGGCACCATGATGAATAACCTGTCCTCGGATATGTATTCTGACGGTACCGCCAACGGTGGTAAGCAGATGGGCGGCCTCCAGTTGCTCGTTGCTGATACCGGCCTGTCAACTGCCGGCGGAATCAATAGTTCCACCTTCAGTTTTTGGGCCAACCAGATTTTCGATGCGTCGACGACTCTGGGAACGGCGATCAGCGCCACGAATATTCAAACGGCCATGAACAAGCTCTGGCTGCTCTGCGTTCGTGGCAAGGATCGCCCTGATCTGGTCATGATGGACAACAACTATTATGAGTTCTATTGGTCTTCGCTTCAGGCGATCCAGCGGTTCACCAATGAAAAGATGGCGGCTGCCGGTTTCGACAACCTGAAGTTCAAACAGGCTGATGTTGTTTTCGATGGTGGCCAGGGCGGTGCGTTGCCGACCAACCACGCATATTTCTTGAACAGCGACTATCTGAAATACAGGCCACATGCCGGCCGGAACATGGTCCCACTTGACCCTGACCGGTTCAGCACCAACCAGGACGCGATGGTTAAACTCATCGGCTGGGCTGGTAATATGTGTGCCTCTAACCGCGCCCTCCAGGGCGTCATCGTGGAATAGGAGTACACACCATGACTAAAATTCTTTCTCCAAAAATTGGTGTGAACATCTTGCGCACCAATCCTCTTTACACCGACGCCACACTTCCGACTGTTGGCCCCCAGGAAAACATGGATTTCGACCTGGGCGACTTTGTCTATGGCGCGGACGGCACCGAATGGATGTTCGTCCAAGCCGGTGAGGCTATTGCCCAGTACGCCTGGGTCGGTGTCGATGAAAACATGCAGGCGTTCGAGCTTACTAAAGCGATCGCCGACGATGGTCATTTCATCGGGGTTGCCCAAGTGGCCTTCGCTGACAACGACGGTGGCTGGGTTGCAACCAAGGGCGCCAATATCCAAGGCAAGCTGGCGGTCAGTTGTGCCGCTGATGTGGCGCTTTATACCACCGGCACTGCCGGTGTTCTGGATGATACCGCGACGTCGCAGACGAAGATTGACGGCGTGGTTTCGGTCGATACCATCACGGCGGCTACTAATGCCGAGGTGATTTTGACGCATCCGAAGTCAACCACCTTCTAGGATTCTGGGGCGGCTTTCGGGTCGCCCCGGTTTCTTTTTTTTATTTTTGGAGGCAGGTCATTGGGCCAGCAGGACCCCGACGATGCGCAGACGTGCAACATGCCGCAATGGAAGCTTTTGCAAAACGCCCGCAACAACAGTTTTCACGACGTTGCCTGGGCCGAACGGCACGAAGCTATTGAGAGTGACTTATTGATTGTCGCCGGCGGCCCCTCACTAAAGGACCAGCTAGACAATATCCGGGCCCGAATTTTCATCGGTCAACCGGTTTGGGCCATGAACGGGGTGCACGACTTTTTACTCGATAACGACATAATCCCTGATGCTATGGTGATGATGGACGGCAAGCCGGTGTGTACGGAGTATGTTAAAAAACCGCATAAGGATGTGGAATATCTGATTGCCTCACGTTGCGACCCGGCCGTCTTCAAGGCGCTTGATGGCTTCAATATTACGCTATGGCATGCCTATGACGAGGGTATCGGGGGGGCCTTGAGAGAGTTTGACCGGGGATGGTTCGCCGTTGGTGGCGGCTCCACGGTCAGTCTACACGCGCTTAAACTGGGGTTTTGTCTGGGCTTTCGCACATTTCACGTATTCGGGATGGATTCATCTTTTGCCGACGTCGAACACGCTTATGAGGACGTGCCCGCACCGGAACAATCCCGAGAAAGGCTTAATATCCACGTTAAGGGTCGTTCGTTCGAGTGTGCCCCCTGGATGTTGAAGCAGGTTGATAACTTTAAAATTGTTAATCGCACCCTGATGGATGAGGGTTGTTCAATTCACATCCATGGCGACGGGTTGCTGCAACATGTCGTCGGGTGTGACGGCGCGGCGAATACGACGGTCACACGGGTCTGAAGACTTTTAAGAATGGAGAGAAGCGATGAATAATAACGTGTTTTCGGGACACCCGTTGCCGTGGGCATTGTCTGATAACAAAGAAATTATCGAAGACGCTGACGGGGGAATCGTGGTTTCGGATGGAACCGGGGCATTTCTGGCGTTTGACGAAGAAACGGGCCGGTTGATTGTCGATGCTGTTAACGAGAAATACGGCGGCTAATGCTTGACTGCAACACCGCCCCAGAGACGATTTTAGAACAGGTACGGTTCAATTCCGAGCGTCCGGGCCTAAAATGGCTACAACCTACTGGAAGGCGCTTAAAACACGTCTGTATTGTCGGTGGTGCCCCGTCATTGAAAGATAATATCGAGAGTTTACGCAGGCGAAAGCGGCGCGGACAAGCCATCTGGGCTCTGAATGGCGTTCACGACTATCTGATTGGGCATAAAATCATCCCGGACGTCTGCGTTATCGTGGATGCCCAGGAGCATAATATTGAGTTTCTACGCAACCCCCACCCGAAGGTGGGATACCTAATCGCTTCACGTTGCCACCCAAGCCTGTTTGACGCGCTTGAAGGCTATAACGTCACGCTCTGGCATACATGGGACGAGGGAGCCGAAGACTATTTAAAGGTAAGCCGCCCCGGTAAGCCGTGGGCCGTGTTCGCCGGTGGCGGGACGGTGGCTTTGCGCACCCTGGCTGCAGTCGAAGGACTGGGGGGCAAGAACGCCCATTTATTCGGCGTCGATTCGTCCTACCAAGACGATGTCAATCACGCCTACAGCCAGCCAATGAATGACGGCGAAAAAGTTGAAGAGGTTTACATCGGCGACAGGCAATTCCGGGCCGCGCCGTGGATGATTAAACAAGTTGAAGACTTCCATGAGCAATTCAGGCAACTGACCGAAAAAGGTATCAAGATTTCGGTCCACGGCGAAGGTCTTCTGCCTTATGTCGCAAGTTTAATGGGGCAGGCAGAAGAAAGTTCGTTTCACTAGGCAATAATGCCAAACACTAAAGGAGTACGAAAACATGGTTGGTAACGCACACTTCGCCAGAGGCGACGAGGGCATCGAAGCGATGCGCACAGGGCAGGAAGTACAAAAGACGATGAATGGTTCGGTCCCTGAATTTTTTATTCATCGTGTCGCGAGAGAAGACAACACTATTCAGGAGCAGGAATGCGTCAGAATCATGAGCCCCGGCGATTTGAAGTCGGAATCAATTCGCAAGGTGACTGCCGTTGAAAAGCAGATGTTCCCAGACGCTTATGAAGCGTTCAAGAATGGCGTCGAAGCAACAGTAGGAGGGACAGCGCTTGAATTGTTCTTGGGTAAAGACGACCCACGCATCCGGGAGCTGCATTATCATAAACTGCACACGGTCGAACAGGTCGCCCAGATTTCCGACACCACTATCCAGGCGCTCGGTATGGGCTATCGCGAACTGCGTGATCAATGCGCTCAATTCATTGAACGCCAGACCGGTGGCGATGCCATGGCTAAACAGAACGAGATGCTTATGGAACAGATGGCGAAAATGCAGGAGCAGCTTGACAAGTTGGCACCTAAGTTGGTCGAAGGAGAACCGGGGTTGCCCACTGAAGCCGAGACCGTGCTGGATAGCGACACACCCGAGGAAACAGATCATCCTGGCTTGCGTGGTGGCATGGCTGATGCGCTAGAAGGCACCCCGGAATACACCCTAAAGCCAGGCTTCCAGGGCGCCATGCAAGTCCTAAATTCGGACAACATCGTAGTCCATGACGAAGTCGGTGCCGGATCTAAGCAACGCTGCGAAGATTGGATTGAAGCAAACAAGGGACAAACATGTGGCTAGGATCGACAAGGTCAAGGAACAGCTTGCATGAGAATCGCCCCTAAAATTCGGTTCGAACAAAAAATAATGCCAGAACCAATGTCAGGTTGTTGGCTTTGGGACGCTTATATATATCCTGCCGGATACGGGCAGTTTAGAATTTCTCCAACATCCCGCTCAATAGGGGCACACCGGGCGGCTTGGATATTATATAAGGGGCCAATACCAGAAGGTATGATGGTTTGCCATAAATGTGATGTCCCATCTTGCGTAAACCCTGACCATTTATTTCTCGGGACTGCCTCTGATAACATGGCTGATGCAGCACGAAAAGGCCGTATGAACTGGAAGCCGGGAGAAAAGTGCGCGTTGCCTGTTAGGGGGGCGCATCACATGGCAAAACTGACAGAAGCCGATGTTATTGAAATTCGCAGGTCTGCTGATATGGGGGTTGTTCTAGCCGATAGGTATGGGGTTACTCCAACGCATATAACTAGAATCAGACAGAGAAAAACATGGAGGACGCCCCCTTGAGTTTGTTATCGCTTGTCCAGTCCGCCGCGCCAAAGATCGGCATCGAAAAACCTGCATCGGTTGTTGGCAACAACGACCCGCAAGTGGTGACGTTGCTCGAGTACGCCAATGAAGAAGGCGAAATCCTGGCGCGGGGCGGACATTGGGAACAGATTACGAAGGAGGCGACCTTTACCGCCGTAGCCGCGTCTGAGCAAACAGGGGCCTTCCCGTCAGATTTTATTTCGTTCATAAACGGCAGTTTTTATAATCGCAGTTCACGGCGGGAGGTCTTCGGGCCGATAACACCGCAGCAATGGCAGCGAGAACAGGCTACCGTGATTGCTTCCGGCATCCATGACTTCTTCCGGGTGCGCGGCGGTGAAATCCTTATGACGCCCGACCCCGCAGTCGGGGATACGATGGCCTTTGAATATATTTCTACGCTCTGGGTTGATACCGATGCGGACGGCGTTGGTGATTCAGCGGTTTGGGTTGCCGATACTGACACCTCGGTCCTTGAAGAACGTCTTATGACGTTGGGCCTAATTTGGCGGTTCCGTGAAAAGTCCGGCATCCCGTGGGAAACCGCGTTTCAAAAATACGAGAACGAAGTCGACAAGGCTCTTGCCAGACAGCGCGGCGCACCATTCCTTACGCTGGATGGTGGTGGTGGTATCGCATTGGGCCCGCCCAATGTGCCGGCGGTTGGTTTTGGTTAATATCAAGGACTTAGTATGACCAACCCAGGAGATAGACAAGAATCCATCCGAGCCATTACCGGGACAACCGGAACGTATAATGGCGATTGGCACGCCGCGTTTGATGCGGACGGTATTCCTGTGGGCAAGTTCAACGGGCGCTTGGTGAATTGGCTGCAAAACCGCACGGGAAGCTCGTCAACGAGTCTTTCTGGGTTGCAAGTAGAGTATGCGGTGCTCAAAGGTGCCGATAGCTGGAATCACTTGGGAACGTTTAACGCCGCAGGGGCACAATACGACGGCACGAATGATTATCAGGCCCGTGGCGCTGATTTAACCGGCGCAGCGGACGCCAAGAAATTTATATTTAGTTTTTGGTTTTTGCTCGCTGGCGGCGACGGCAACACAATGGAAATCCTGCGTGACGCTAACGTGCACACGCGCCTTTTACGTCAACCCGATAACGCGATGAGGTTGATTATTACAGACGGGGCCGGGACGGAAAAGGTCGATTATCGGTCTTCAGTAACATCGACAGCGGACGCGACCTGGCACCACCTTATAACTTCCGGCGATGTCGGGACGGCGGGGGCGCGGTCCATGTATCTCGACGGGGTTAGCGTTGGTGTCATATTTGATCATATCGACGCGACTCTTGATTTAACGTCAACCGATTGGGGGATTGGGGCAAGTCCTCTTGGTTCGAATAAGTTTAACGGAAGCCTCGCGGAGTTGTATGTCAATTTTGGCGAGAACATAGATTTAACAGTCGCCGCCAACCGCCTAAAATTTAGAACGTCAAACGGGAAACCCGCGTTCCTTAATGCAGATGGGTCGCTACCCACAGGGACGGCCCCGATTATATACGCGCCGGACGGGGACGCATCCGATGATAAAAATAAGGGGACGGGCGGCGGCTTCACGACAACAGGCGCGTTGGTTCCGGTGACCGGACCATGAGGTATTACTTATTTGACCCGACACACGGGAATGCGGCCGGGTTTATAAATGGCGCGGAAAACAGGTTCAAAAACAAATACCCCGACAATAATTTTCGCGTTGTTTACTCCGATAACGGCCTAAAAGCTGAATTGAAGTGTCCTGATGAGCTAAACGGCCCACCGTCCCTTACCGAGCACACGAAAGAAGAAATGTACACCATTTTTCAAAATGGCGAATGGGAAGACCAAAAGGACGACGTGTAATGTGGCCGTTCAAAAAGAAAATCTGCAAAACATGTAAATGGTTCAAGAAAACGAGCACATCCAAAGACCATGACGGAAAAGACGTCGTTCAAGGTATTTGTAGCAGGTTTCCCCAGACGGTTAAAAAGTTTGATTTTAACCGGTGCGGTGAACACGAATGACCGACCCACACACATTAAACGAACTGGAGTATGATGCCGCCGAGAGGCTATCCGGGCATAATTCTGACGGGGCCCTCGTTCAATTTGCCTCGGGCAACCAGCTTGACGCCTTCTCTCGGTTGCGGGTTAGTAACCCAACAACAGTGTTTGACAGCCAAAACCAATATGACGCCAGCCCATTAGTGTGGGAGGATAAACTCACGACGAACGGCACAGTCACGCATTTACCGAATGAAAGTTCGGTGCGAATGAACGTGACATCGGATGTCGGATCAAATGTTATCAGACAGACTCGGACGTATATTCGCTATCAGCCTGGGAAATCGCAATATATTTATATTTCGCTTGCAGCGGGTGACGAGTCAACGGGCGTGACGAAAGACTCAGCGTATGCCGACGCTGAGAACGGCATTGGTTACAGGCAAAGCGGTGATGGGTCACTAAGTATATTTCTACGGTCAAAAGTCACGGGAGCTGTCGTTGAGACGGTTGTGCCGCAAGATGAATGGAGCATTGACGGATTTGGGGAGGGGACAAAGAACCCATCAAATCAAACATTAACTGGGGCAAACGCTCAACTATTATGGATCGACCTTGAGTGGCTTTCTGTTGGGCGTGTGCGTGTCGGCTTCCAAATTGAGGGTATGAATTTCACCGCGCATGAGTTCAATCACTCTAATATGACTGATGGCGCGTATATGACGACCGCCAACCTCCCAATACGGTATGAAATTACAGGAACGGGAACGGCGGGCAGCATGAAGGCGATTTGCTCCCAGGTTTCATCTGAGGGCGGCTTTAGTGAAGATTTTGGGACGCCGTTTGTCGCCAGTAATGGTGTAACTGAAATCTCTGTTACGGGACGGCGGGCTATCTTGTCCATCCGTCCGAAAGCAACATTTAATTCGATTGTTAATCGTGGCTTGATATTACCTACAGGGTTCGGCGTTTTTGCGGAACTGGAATCTGCGCGGTGTGAATTGGTTTATGGTGCGACACTTGGGGGTTCACCGTCATGGAATTCTGTGAATGCAAGCAGCATAACGGAATTTGATGTTGCTGGAACCACTGTGACGGGCGGTATTCCCATTAAGGAATTTAGTGTTGCAGCGACGCTTCAGGGGAGCAGATTATTATCGAATCAGGAGGCAGAGGACTTGGCGTCCCGTCTTCCTTTGACGTTGGATATTGATGGGGCAAATCCGATCAACCTTAGTCTCGTTGTAACCGGGAGAAACGGCGGAACGACAAGCGTAACAGGCACTATCGACGTGAAGGAAATTCGTTAAATGCCCCGTGTAAATGTGCCAGCACCGACAGGCGGATGGAATGCGCGAGATTCCATAAGCCAGATGTTGGAAACGGATGCGATCACGCTAGAGAACTTTTACCCAGGTGATGCGGACGTTGTGGCGCGGGGGGGGTATTCATCTCATGTCACAGGCTTGGTTAACGACATCGAAACCATGATGACTTATGGCGGGGTCACTCCTGAGATGTTTGGGATCGCCGGCACAAGTATTTTTGACGTAACGACGGCGGGAGCGGTTGGGGCGGCAGTTGTTACCAGTCTGACGAACGCACAGTGGCAATATACCAACTTCGGCACTGCGGGCGGCCATTTTATCTGGCTTTGTAACGGTGCGGACGCTCCCTACCATTACAATGGCACATCATGGGTTAACCCTTCTCTTACCGGTGTGACACCTGCGGACATCGTGAATGTTACGGCCCATCACAGGCGGCTGTTTTTTATATTCAATGATTCCCTGACGTTCGGTTATTTGCCAGTGGTTTCGGTTGCCGGCGCTGTGTCTACGTTTGATCTTTCGTCACTGTTTGAACTCGGTGGAAAGTTGATGGCGGCAGGAAGCTGGTCTGTTGACGGAGGAAATGGGCCAGAAGACAGAATGGTATTTCTTACCAGCAACGGAGAGGGCGCGGTTTATCTCGGCCTTGACCCGGCTTCGGATTGGGAACTTGTTGGAACGTTTAAGTTAGGGCGTCCTATCGGCAGGAGATGCCTTGAGACGGTTGGTGGTGATCTAGCAGTTGTTACCGATTCCGGCTTTGTGCCAATGTCTGTGGCGCTTCCTGCGGGTTTGAGTGCTCCGTCGATCGCGTTTTCCAACAAGATTGAAAAAGCCGTTCAGGACGCATCCGCGCAGCACAAGGATAAATTCGGCTGGCAAGCCGTTTTGTATCCTCAGGGTGGTTATGGGATGTTCAATATTCCGGTCTCGAATGCTGGGGATTTTCATCAATACGTTGTCAATCTGACGACCGGGGCGTGGTGTAAGTTTACAGGCCAGAACGGTTTTTCGTGGGTTATGCACGAAGGGGATTTATATTTTGGTGGGGCGGGGACAGTATTTAAGGCAAACAGCGGAACAAGTGATAACGGGGCGGCAATCGAGTGTTCGGGTAAAACGGCATTCATATCATTTGGGAGTCCAGAGGCAGTCAAAGAATTCACCATGTTGCGCCCTGTCATGGGGTCGGATGCTGAATTGTCGGTCTCAGTCGGGTTCGATACTGATTACAAGGACGGCGTGAGCGTGTTTTCCCCGTCTCCCTCGTCTTCTTCGGGTGCCGAATGGGATGTTGCCGAATGGGATGTTGCGGAGTGGGCATCATCTTTGACAACCGAGCAGGCTTGGCGGAACGTCTTTGGAATCGGGTATAATGCGGCAATCCGGATACGAACCAGCACGACAAACCAAAGCGTGACTTGGTACGGCGATACGGTGATCTTTAATCTTGGCACAGGGTTGAATTAATGGCGAGCGAAGAACTTGCCAGATTATTGGACCCGGACATCGTGCAACGTGGGGCGATATTGCCATTTGGCCGCACGGCATCGGGCGAAACAGAATTTGCCGTCCCAGAAATGGCCCTGGAACTTGCGCGCGCTCTTATGTTGCCCGGGTCTGTTATGAAAGGTGAAGATTTCTCGGAACAAGACGTCACAGACATGGCCATGGCCCTTGGAGGCATCGGGAGCGCCGTAGGGACCGCCCCAGTGGGCTCATTGGGCATATTTGCGGGGCGAAGGGCCGCAACAGCCAACAAAGCCGCTCTGCGGAAGGCTGAAGACATGGTAGCTAAGGGTTCGTCACGTGATGAAATATGGAATGAAACGGGATGGTTTAAGGGTGCTGATGATAAATGGCGGTATGAGATCGATGATAGTGCGATGACGTTAACGGATAAATCTCCAGTCGACCAGCCGGGGCGTGGTGTTTCTGGCCCTGGATCGGCCATCCAACACGAAGAATTGGCGGCGGCCTATCCTGAAATGGAAACAATGGAACACCTTCTGAGCGGAAAGGGTGGTGGGGGTTTTTTTCAAGAGGGAACTGTCGGCGCACCGTCTAGATTAGTGTCGCGGGCCATGTATCCGGAAGAGCGTAGGAAAGTAGCCTTACACGAACTTCAACACGCGGCGCAAGGGCGAGAGGGGTTTGCCAGTGGCGGGTCGCCGGATGAATTTGTCGGCCAAAGTGCCGTCGATAGCCCAATGGAATCGTATCGCCGCCTTGGGGGTGAGGTTGAGGCTCGGAACGTAGAGGCCCGCAGTGGCATGACACCGGAAGAGCGGAAGGCCGTGCCGCCTTGGCAGATGCCTGATGTGACCGATGAGGAAATGATTATGCGTGTGTTAGCAGGAAGCCTGTAATGGTTGTCGTAACAACATATATAGATAAGCATTGCCCCCTTGCCAGAGTGGGGCCACAAAGCACCAATCGAGACAGCGATGGGCAACCTCTTACGGGGTCTCTTTGCATAGCAGAATCCTGCATGGCGTGGCGCTGGTATCAGGAAGACGCCAAGAAGGGGTATTGCGGGGCCTTTGGGGCACCGTCTCCCACCATGCAAAGGAATTCGACTATTCTCGCCCAAGTCGAGTTTGCGTGGCCCTTGCTATCAAAAGCCGCCGCCGTTGGCGACCAGATGACCAAGCAAGATGTGATCGACGGGATTGTGGCAGGAACATTCTCGTTAATTCTGCGGCCTGATTCTGCGGCGCTGGTATCACATGGGGGTGGGTTCCTGAGAATAGGCATGGCGGGCGGCGTCATGGAAGAAATGTTAAGCATCGAAGAAGAGGCCATAAAATACGCAAAGTGTTTTGATTATAAATACATTGAGATTGTTGGCCGCCCCGGTTGGGAAAAAGTTTTACCTGGTTACAAGCGTGTGGCCGTTGTGCTGAGAAAGGAAATATAATGGCCTTTGTAAAAGATTTATTTTCGGACCCGAAAGCCCCGGCGACGATAGACCCAAGCGCGTTAATCGGTGCACAAACAGGGGCGACCACCGAATCGGCCCGCCTGCAGGCCAAGCTCAATCGACCCAACACGTACACCCCGTATGGGTCTGTCATCAATGAGGATGTTGGCGACGATCGATGGACGTCTACGCAGACGTTTTCTCCTGAAATGCAGGACTTGTTTGATATTCAGATGGCGACGGGTAAAGGATTGGGTGAGGCTGCACAAGCCAAGGTGGGAGAATTGCCGACCGATCCGTTCTCTCTTGCTGGTATTCAGGATTTCCAGGGCGCAATTGATTATTCCGGATTGGCTGAAATTCCTGGCATGGAAGATTTTGATACTGCCAGAACGGAGGCGGAAGAAGCCGTATTTGGCCGGGTGTGGGATCGCCTCGGAACGCAGTTCGGCGAAGAGGAAACGGCCCTTGAAACGTCTCTTGCCAATAAAGGCATTGTGCAGGGGTCGGAACTTTACACCAAAGAATTCGATCGGTTTAATGAGCGCAAGAATGATGCGCGCACCGCAGCGGCCTATGATTCTATTTCAGAGGGCCGAACCGCTTTCAATAACCTGTTCGCCAACGCCCTGACGTCCCGCCAACAGGGGATTTCCGAACGTGGTATGGATGTAGACCGGGCCAATATTAAACGCCAGCAAGATATTCAAGATATGTTGCTTGAGCGAGGGCAGCCGATGAATGAGCTTGCAGCCCTCTTGCAAGGCGCTCCCGCAGTACAGACGCCGCAGGCTGCTAGTATGCCGGGCGTTGGAGTAGCACCGCCGGATGTTGGTGGTGCCTATGCTTTGGCGGGTCAACAGGGGCAGAATAGATACGCCGGACAATTAGCGCAGAAAACCGCCGCAACAGGTGGGGCGTTTGACCTTGGGGCCGCCGCAATAATGTCTGACAGAAGGCTCAAGAAAAATATTTCCAAGGTCGGTGAATATAATGGTCTAAATGTTTATAAATACCGCTATATCTGGGGTGGTCCAATGCAGATTGGTGTTATGGCTCAGGAGGTTATCAAGAAAATTCCAGAGGCCGTTCTTGAAGTTGGCGGCTGGCTGGCTGTTGATTATTCCAAATTAGGGGGTGCTCAACATGCCTACTAGTTTCTCAACTCTTCCCCCAAACCTCCAATCTTCATATACGCGTGACCCGCGCCGCAACCGCATCCAGACGATGCAGGATATGGCACTTAACCGTAAAGTTGAGCACCCCATGCAGGGGCTAGCCAAGTTGCTTATGGCGTATAATGTGCGAGAGGGAAATCGCGAACTTGAGGCCGATTATGAAAAACGTGGCCAAGAATATAGCAAGGCAATGGCGGATGCTCTTGGCATGATCCAGCCGTCCACAAAAGAAGTTCCGCCCTTTGGGCACCCCGCGGCAATGGATTACAAGCCAGCCACCACAGAAGACGTCCCCGGCGATTTCAGCGGTGCCGCGGGCTTGCTGGCCCAACATGATCCTGCTTTGGCGACACAATTCGCTTTAACCGGACAGGCGCGATCACAAACGGCGCGGGATACCCGTGCAAAACGTGAATATGACGAGGCGCAGGCCAAGATCCAACATGGAAGGGCTAAAGAACTAAAAGCGATGACTGCCGAAAAGCCACCCAAGACCATTAAAACGGGAGAGGGTGTATTTATATTGAACACAGATGGAACGCTTGGGGAGAGGCTTGGCAGTGCAAAAGCGGATACCGAGATTATCTTGGGGGGTGAGCTTAAGAAAGGATTCCGCCCCGTCAAAGACCCCACCACGGGAGAAGTCATAGGCGCAGAAGCAATCCCAGGCGGTTCCGAAGACCCAGCCACCATCCAAACGAAGAAAGAGGCCGAAAGAAAAGCCGCGCTGAATATCAAGAATTTGGAAAAATTGCCCGCACGGCGTAGCCAGATTTTCGCGGCAAACCAAAATGCTCCTGCATTTGAAGATGCTGTAAAAGACGCCACAAAACTGGCAAAGGGGTGGAAGACGTCCGGGGTTATGCAGCAAATTCTTGGCGGCGTTGCTGGAACAGACGCTTTTGCCCTTGAGCGAGCCCTTGATACAATTAAGTCGAATATTGGCTTTGGTGAATTGCTCCGCATCAAAGAAGCCGGCGGCACCCTGGGTGCGTTGTCGGAAATGGAAAACAGGCTCCTGCAAGCGATGCAGGGCGCTCTGGACCCGCGTCTTGACGGGGAAAAGCTTGCAACTGCACTTGAGCGCGTTGGTGAAATCCACAAGCAAAACCTTGAACAGAAAAAACTTGAATTCAAGGACATGTATCCTGATGAGGCACGACCTTGGGAGGGTGGGGGTGCCACCGGAGCCATCCCCACAGACCTAGTACCGGTAGAATGACATGGTAGAACTTCTTAAATCCCCATCGACCGGCAAGCACTTCTATCGCCATGAGGATGGCGGTATGGAAGAAGTACAGGTATTCAAGTCTCCATCCACTGGGCAGACTTTCTGGAAAGGTGCGTCTGGGGAAATGACGGAATACAAGGGCCCTGAAAAGGCGGCTGCGGCTGATTATGTGCCAATTCCCGAGGTTGTAAAGCCTGAATTAACGTCCCCTCCTGAAGAAGTGCCATATGCGGCCGGTCTCGCATCAGAAGCGGCCCAGGGCGCTACGTTGGGGTTCTCCGATGAAATAATGGCGGCGCTCGATAAGATTATCGGCGGTGAATATGACCCGGAACGATATCGGGCCGTTAATGAGGCGTTTGCGTCCGAAAACCCGAAAACGGCACTTGCTGCCCAGATCGGGGGCGGTTTGGCTACCGGCGGCGCGGGTGCGGCCAGAGTTTTAGGCAGTCAGGCAGTTCGCAAAGCCCCAGCGATTGGAAAATTTGCAGCCACGGTGGGTACAGGAGCCGCTGAGGGGGCGGTGGCGGGTGCTGGCACGTCTACAGAGGGCGAAAGGCTTGAAGGCGCTGGGGAAGGCGCTATGTTTGGTGCTGGTATAGGTGCCGTCCTTCCTCCTGCCGTTTTTGGCGCAAAAAAACTCATTGAAAGCGGCATTGTTGACCCGATCAGGAAACGTGTTGGCGCCGGTCCGCAATCATTTGCCACATCCAAGGTCGGACAGGCAATGCAACGTGACGAAATCTCGCCCGAACAAGCGCGTGCCGGACTCGATGAATTGGGGCCAGAGGCCGCGTTAATGGATGTTGGAGGGGCAAATACCCTTGACCTCGCCCGAACCTCAGCATCGATGCCAGGCCCCGCCAAGCAAGCGGCTGAGAAGTTCCTATATGAGCGCGCCGAAGGCGTTGGGCCGAGGGTGCTTGAAGCCACAAAAAGTTTGACCGGGGCTAAAGGTGATTTCTACGGTTCCATGGACGAGTTGAGCAAGGGCCAGAAAGCACTTGCCGATAAGCTTTATGGAGAGGCCAGAGAACAGGGCATCGCAATGACCGACGAATTGAGCGCTATTCTCAAGCGGCCCAAAATCAAGAAGTTCTATGATGAGGCACGGGATATCGCTGAAATCGAGGGCCGTGAACTGCCGGATATTTTCGTGAAGGACGCTAAGGGGAATTTGACGCTCGACCTTGAAAAAGCGGCTGATCTTAACGTAATCGATCACCTAAAGCGCGGCATGGACGCCGTTATCGAAAGTAAACGCGATATAACGTCCGGCAGACTTAATCTAAAAGACCCGAAAATTCGTGCACTGCAGGCGGCCAAGCGTGATCTGCTTTCAGTCGTGGATGAAATCAACCCAAAATACGCAGAAGCCCGATCATCGTTTGCCGGTGTCGAGGCCCAGAAAGACGCCATGCGGATTGGCCGCCGGTTCATGCGCGGTGACGCTGAAATCATTGATGAGCGTGTCGGCAAGATGAGCGTTGATGAACGCGCCGCATTTATGGAAGGTGTCGCCAGATCCATTGAGGATATGGTTGACCGCAACATGAACCCGGTTTCTGTTGTTAACCAACTTCTAAAAAAAGGCACCTATCGCAAAGCCCTTGAGGCCGTTTTCCCGGAAGCCGATGACCTTAAATCTTTCGAGAAATTCTTGAAGGCCGAATCCAAGATGGCAGCGAACAAGGCCACCGTTACGGGCGGGTCGCCTACTGCCAGGATTACCGCCTCACAAGAAGATTTCATGATTGACCCTGACTTAAGACAGGCTGGGCTTGCCGCGTTGCGGGGGGATAAGATTGGTGCGGCTATGGGTGTGTATAGAAAGGGTAAGGAAGTTGTAAAACGCCCCCCAGCCCGTGAACGGGATATGCTTGCGGACATGCTTTACACGTCAGACCGCCCGGCGATTGATGATGTTCTGGGGCAATTAACGGCGCAAACTAAGCGACAACAGGTTGGAGGCCAGCAAACCAGAGATATAGCGAATATTCTCATGGGTGGTGGCGCGGCCCAGGGCGGGAGACAGTAAAATGATCAACAACATGCCAGATCGCAGAACCAAAAACACAGCCCAGCGCAAATCGCGGCCCAGTCCATTCAAGATTAAACAGTGCCCAAAGCGCCAGGCCGATGCCTATAACAAGGAAATTTCCTAAAATGATTTTCAGGGACATAAAATCTTATACCAACACATGCGCCGCATGTCACCTTATTAACAAGGAAGGAAACTGATATGCCTTGGTCATCAGGATCGTTCACCAGAACGGACGGAACTCGCACTGGCGGGACAATCTGGCAGCAAGCGCGAGATGCGGCTGTAAAAATCGTTGCACTTGGTCATGATACCCATGATCAAGACATTGCAGACGGTATTAATTCGACCATCAATAAGGATGGCTCGAACGCGATGACGGGCAACTTTGACGCCGGTTCTAACAAATTAACGCTGGTAGCGGCCGCCACTTTGCGCACCGACTCGCCTAATGCCGGCCAGGTCCAGGACGGGTCTCTAAATTGGGTAGACGGCGGCGGAACGGCTGATGCGATTACAGCAACCTATTCCCCGGTTATCGCGGCCCTTGTTGATGGTCAGCTTTGCTTCGTGCGGGCGACGGCGGCTAACGCTACGACCACCCCGACATTCAAGCCCAATGGGACTACAGCGCACACCATTGTCAAGACCGGCGGGGTAGCTCTGGTGGCCAGTGATATCGTTGGCGACGGGCATGAACTTATTTTGCGCTATGACCTCGCTAATACGCAGTGGGAGTTATTGAATCCCGGGTCCGCTACAGGTGACATGACAGCGGCAACCTATGATCCGGCCGCCATTGCGGAACAGCTAGTAGGATTGACAGCTGCTCAGACACTCACCAATAAGCAGATGACGACCATCGAGTTGGGCGCTGCAGCAGATACTACGTTATCCCGTGCCAGTGCCGGCAATATGAATATTGAAGGCAATTTAGTGTATCGCGTCGGGGGCACTGATGTCTCTGTTGCCGATGGGGGTACGGGTGCATCAACCCATACCGAAAATAATGTATTAATCGGAGAGGGGGCGTCTGCTATTAGTTCTGTAGCGCCTAGCACTTTAGGCAATACATTGACCAGCGACGGAACGGACTGGATAAGTGATGGGCCGACGACCTTAACAGCAGAACAAGCGCTTTCTGGGGCAACAATTGATTTCACCAGCATTCCGGCCGGGGTTAAAGAAATCACCATTTTGGTTGAAGACTTGTCCAGTGACGGGACTTCGCTGCCGATGGTCCAGCTTGGCGACGCGGGTGGTTTTGAGGCCAGCGGTTATCTTGGGTCAATTCTTAGCACCGCGTTCACTACCGGTTTTGGGTTCCAGGATACGGCAAGTGCAGCCGTAGTTATACAAGGTGTAATGACCATCCGTCTTAAAGACGCCGCCAATTTCACTTGGGTGGCAAACACGAGATACGCCCGAACCGACAGTGCCGGGAGTCTTGGCGGGGGTGGGTCTAAGTCGCTGTCGGCCGAGTTGACGCAAGTCAGGTTGACATTCGTAAACGGCACGGATGAATTTGATGGCGGTTCTGCTGCAATCCAATACAAATTCTAGGAGATAATAATGAAACAGTTTATCGCGATTGTCTCTTGGGACGGTAACAACCGTTGTACGAAATTTCAGGACTTCGATGTAGAAGCTGATGCGACCGCGCATGTGGTTGGTTTTGGCGGGATTGTGGTTAGCAAGCCAAATGGGGGCGTCCGGGATTGGCTGGTTGATCCTGTAGGCAAGACGGTTTCAGTTGATGTCCTGCCGCCCGATCCGGGCCCTACAAATGACGAAATCTACGATAAGGTTATGCGGAACGAAAAGGTTTTTAAAGCCTTCGCCCTGTGCGTCAATGACGGGTCAATCGTTCCCGGCTCTAACATGACGAACGCTGCGCTGAAAGCGGCCGTAAAAGCAAAAATGTAACGGTATTAATCCCGGAGAAACAAATGTCTATAAACAATATTATGGAACAAATCCCACAAGAAACTGCAGTTAAGGTGGTGGCCGGTACCAGCGTCTCTAGTTGGAATTTCTTCTTAGATTTTGACCCCACTACATTAAACTCGTGGCTTGCCGTTGTGGTGGGTATTCTGACCGCCCTGGTTTTAGTGCAAACACTATGGCGCAACCGTAATAAATGATCTTTTAGACAGCGGTACATTGACATTTCTGCATAGTTGTGTAACCGTTGTCTGGAATATTACAGAAAAAGGAGAGGTTCTATGTGGAATAGATATTCGCGCCCTTTTTGACTTTAGCCCTTTGCGGGGCTTTTTTTGTTCCGTCTCTTGTGTCCGCTCAAACCGTCTGCGGTGACCGTTCCGAATTCGTTACTAAGCTGAATAAAATACATGCGGAAAAGCCGGTTTCTTTAGGACTCGATACTAGAGGGTCATTAATTGAAGTTTTCGCATCGGAAAGCGGCACATTTTCAATTGTAGTTACAGACCCAGAGGGCAAGAGTTGTCTTACTGCAGCCGGTGAATTCTGGCACAACGTACCCAAACTGATCATCATGGACGGTTATATATGAAGCCCGCTGTAACACTGTTTGCGCTGTTGGTTTTGGCGGGGTGTGCGTCCCTCCCGAAGACCGGTTTCCAGCCCGGCGACATCATCCACGCGCGCGGCATATGCCAAACCCATGAACTCATAGCCGATATAGCCCGCCTGATGCAGGACGGAAAGGCTCAAGAATCCGATGACCTGTTCGTCGATAGCGTTGACGCCGGGCGTTGCGAGTATCACCCCACCGGTACCCCTGTCGAATTGGTATGGGCGTTCGAGCCCTACACATTTGAAAACCGGGAACTCCATTTATGGAGCGTTAAAACCGACGACGGGACGGGGTTTCTTGTCATTGATGATAAATAACCGATAGGTGACCTAATGCCTACACCGCCCCTTGAGCGAAAACTGGCTGAGTTAACCATTACGGCGATTGAGAAGAAACTACGTTCTGGGCATCGACCAAAAGGTACCCGTGGTGCGGGACAGGGCGCGGTATGTGCGGTAGCTGAAGAGACGGGGGTTCCCCTCCCCACAATATACAGCAGGCTGCTGGCGGCGAGAAAAACCTACGGCCTAGAGCCTGATTGGTCCCTCTATGAGGCAAAACCGGAAGCTCCACAGATAGGGGGACAACTAGAAGCGGCGGAGGCGGTTAAGCCGGCCAAACCGGCGCGGCGCTACATCTTAACATGCGCCCAGAACAATACTCTCCTACACCCACAAGTATGGGAAAATATCCTCGCCCTGGCAGAACATTACGGTGCCCGCTTGTTGGTCAGTCGTTTTACCTACAATAAGGGCTCTCATGGGCGAAATTCCGTTAAGCCGGGGACTAAAGCGGTGTCAGACTATCATGACCTGTGGTACGACCCGGCGATAGATCCATATTTATGCGACGATCGAACGGAGTTGGCGCCGGGCTTGGTGTTCTGCGGTGAGATGAACATTCTGCCGACAGCGACGTGTCCATTGTCAGGGTTGGAGAGTTACACCGGTCGCGCATCCGGAATATTCCCACATGTCCGTTTTGCCATGGAATCGGTTGCTTCCGGCAAGCACGAGGCGACAAAATTCAACTGGACCACCGGCACCGTCACCCAAAGAAATTACCTTGCTAAAAAAGCCGGCTTGAAAGCGGATTTCCACCACGGATATGGTGCGGTTATAGTTGAAATCGACAAGAAAGGCCGCTGGTTCGTCCGCCAACTTAACGCCAGGGATTCAGACGGCACGATTTGTGATTTAACTTTAATGGTACAGAGTGGCCACGTCACGGATGGGCACAGATCGGAGGCGATAAACTGGGGTGATATCCATGAGGAGCAGACGGACCCCGTGATTAAGGATGTGGCGTGGGGCGATGGTGGTATGCTTGATGAGTTGCAGGCCAGATATCAACTTTTCAATGATCTACTGGATTTCCGGTTTCGGAATCCTCACGACAGGTTAGATCCACACATTAGATTTAAACTCCATATCCAAGGTAAAGAAAGCGTTGAGGCAGAGGTTGGTGGCGGTGCTCAGTTTCTTGAATATACCCACCGCGACTGGTGCCAGTCTATTGTTGTTGATTCCAACCACGACAGGGCCATGGAGAAGTGGTTAAAAGAAACCGATTGGCGACATGACTTGGTCAATGCTCTGTTCTTCATGAAAGCGCAAACGGCTTGTCTTGAGGGTATAATTGAGGGGGTGGATTTCCACCTTGTTGAATGGGCGATGCGCCGGGCTGGGTGCCCAAAAACAATCAGGTTCCTGCGCGAAGATGAATCTTTCGTTCTGTGCCAGGACGCTGCGGGAGGCATTGAATGCGGTATGCATGGCCATAAAGGGGCAAATGGGTCTAGGGGGTCTCCTCAAGGGTTCGCCAAGATGGGCCGGAAAGCCAATGTCGGCCACAGGCATAGTGCTGGTATCATTAACGGTGTTTATATAGCTGGCGTCTCCGGTAAACTGGATCAAGGCTACAACAAGGGCCCTAGTTCGTGGTCACAATCCCACATAGTGACTTACGAGACCGGCAAACGTGCCATCATAACCATGTGGGACGGAGCGTGGCGGGCATGAACACCCTCGTCTATATGACCCACGTTGAGGACACAGGGGAAACATGCATCCATATCGTGCGCGGCGGAGAGGAAATAATCGAACCAATCAGCCGCAGTCAGATCTTGCAAATAATGGAAACATGCCTTAAGCGGCTTGCATCCGATGAGGCCAACAAATCATGGAAAGCCGAAACCTCAGAATAACAGGATTTAAGCTATTTGGGGTTGCCTTTCACCTATTGTGTTTTGCTATTGCTGTTATTGTCGGCCACTACCTGCGCGAACTGGCCTTAAAATACCATAGAGAGGATAAGGAGCACCCCGATGGACCATGACCAACTCATAGAGGATTTAAAGCACGACGAGGGAGCCGAGCCACGGGCCCTGTGGGACACCCCAGGCCTGCAGCCTTACCTCGACACCCAAGGCCACCTAACAATCGGCTATGGACGGCTGATGGCCCCTGAATTGGGGGGCGGAATCAGCGAGGAAGAGGCCGAATTCCTGTTGGCGAACGATATAGAGAAGGCAACGGCTGAACTCGATCGTGGATTACCGTGGTGGCGCGAACTTCCTGAAGAGGCTCAACGCGCCCTTGCAAACATGTCCTTCCAGCTTGGCCTGCCGCGACTACTCAAATTCAAGAAAACCCTGGCCTATTTGGAGGCGCATGAATTCGCTGAGGCGGCGGACGAGTGCCTGGATTCCAAATGGGCCGGCCAGACGCCGGAACGGGCCGGGCGTGTCTCACAACTATTCAGGAGCGCGTGATGAGTAAGATGATAGTACTTGGGTTTGATGGCACCGGGAACGGTGCATCAGACGAGATACACACCAATGTGTATAAATTTCACAAGGCGCTTTCCAAGGAAGGGCAAACTCCTTTTTATTATGCTGGCCCCGGCGATGAAGATAATACGAACGGGTGGTGGGATCGTCTGGCTGGGCTGACCCTCGGAATCGGTACCGGGGAGATAGTCGATAAAGCCCTTGAGGACTTTGAGGACGTCTATGAAGATGGTGATAAGATAGCCACACACGCGTTTTCAAGAGGCGGCGCTGCCGGGCGCATAACTTGCTCTGAAATCACCAAGATGGGCCACACGGTCCAATTTCTGGGCTGCTGGGACACCGTGGCGGCGTTTATGCCATTTGGCCCAGCACAACAGGAGACTTTGTTCGGGGATTTGCACGTTTCGCCGCTTGTTGAGAACGCATTTCACGCCGTTGCCTTGCACGAAGACCGTGCCGCATTCGCTCCAAATCTTATGAACAAAAGAAAAGGCATCACTGAAGTGTGGTTTAAGGGAAATCATGCGAATGTAGGAGGCGGGTATCCAGAGACCGGTCTGTCAGATATTACTTTGAAATGGATGATTCAAAACGCTACAAAATGCGGTTTGAAATTCAACCCAATTTCTCTGCACCCCGACCCAGACGCCCCGGTGCACCGGGAGAAATACCCCCTACGCCGCGCCAAACGTCATATAGGAGTCAAAAAGAACGATAAATGGTGCGGTGACGCGGCTGTGTTGTTTTAACCCTGGCCATCAACCATTCTCTTTGAGTAACTCATCCACCATCGCTCGCCAAGTTTCTCTAACACATTCTTTCGTCGGCTTGTCAAATTTCCATGTAGCTTGCGTTAAGGCGGCAACTCCAGCGTTTACCATTGCGTCCGAAGGTTCTCGTACAGCAAGGATAGCGCCCCTTGCCATCTCTATATACTCCTGCCTATCGTACTCATCACCAAAGTCGCAAGTGTGCTCGTACATGTCGTTCTCCCACACCGCGAAACCAGCGTTCTCAATAATTGTTGCGTGCATCACGCCGCTATCGCACTTTGGGCAATCTGATTTTTCTTTGCTCATGTTCACGTTCTCCTGTTCCTTACACACGTTACGGCGATATGTTCATGTTGCGCTCGTTATTGATTGCTAGTGCCACCCCATTTGTTCTGGGGTTGTAAAAACTATAAACAACAAGGCCAGAAGTGCCAGTATTGCAATTATAGCCAATATGACTCCGGCTGCGATTTTTTCTCCCATGTCTCACCTCGCTCGTTTGTGTTTGTGCCGTCAGGGTGGATCGCGTTTGCGGCTTTCTGCATCGAAGGCCGTTCACCCAATCCACCCTCACCTTGTCAGCTATACGGATTTGATGCGTACCGTGGAGCTATTTCCCGGAGCCTTGGCTACGACCCTGCTCACCACTGACAAAGACTGTTTCCTTATTCCCTCGTTTGTGGATCACCAAGTACGGTGATGTTCTGCAATGTGCTCGTTGCCGTCGTATTCTTCAATTTGCCATGTCGCATCGTCAGGAATTTCGGTGATTACTAATTTTGCGCAGTTGCCGTTAGCAGCTTCCCCCAACTCCTCGACAACCTGAACAAGAACCTTGTCGTCACGATCTATTTCACGATTGCAGATAGTTTTCTTATCGTAGTCAGCATTAGCCTCTATGCGCTCTTCGAGTGTCGCTGCATGCCACGCAGCACCTTCTAACATGGCGGAACGTTGGTCTTCTGGGACCGTCCAGTATGTCCAAAAGTCAAAATCGCCTTTTTCTGGGTATAAGGTAATGCCTTTTATTTCAGCGTACCGTAGTACCGCTTCATGGCTAATACTGAACCCACCGAAACATCTGTTAGTGACTATTTTCTGCATTGTTCTATTCCTCCTTATTGGGTACGCCACGCAAGGCGGCAATTAATGAAAAATATCGCCCACCTTGACCGCCCATCCCGGCCCATGAAACACGGGTTGGATAGTGTCTGGCTGTTGAAGTGGTGTAGTCTTTTGAAGTAATTCATGTCTCACCTCCCTCGTTTATGAACACTGTTTTAAATACTCTGTTGCGTTCCTGACGGCTGACAGGTGCGCCATATATTTTTCCGTGTCGCGGTGGTTATCAGTTTGCTTAAATGATGCAAGGGTACTCCTGATTTGCCCCTCAACAGCGTCGATGCCGTCGATGTATGCTTGTTCGATCTGTGTGCGGAGGACACGTTTTACCTCTCGCTCAATGTGGGAGAACTGCATCTTTACTACGCGCTCTACCCAATCACCCCGCATTTGTATTTCCGGCGAAACGGTAAACGACTGCTCCATGTCCTTCATAATGGCGGCGTCTATATCTGGCCCCGCCTTGAAGGCTTGCTCCATGCCGTAGTTTGTTGGTCGTCGCTCCATGTCTCTATTCCTCCTTATTGGTGTTCCGTTTGGTTATGGAACACATTGTTATTTTGACGCTGTGTTGCCGTAATCTTCGACCACGCGCCAAATGTTTCTAATGGGGTATTTCTGCACCCTTCCGTCCTCACAGAAGACGCAGAACATCGGCCCCTTCGTGTAGGTATTCTTTGCGTCCAGTTCGATGCACTGTGACGTTTCGATAAGATCAATTTTTACCTTCATAGTGTCCTCCTAAATTGTGCAGGGTGCGTCCCAGGTTTCACGCCACGCCCTATTGTCTTCATCGGTTGCCTTGGCGACAAGTTCATCCCAAACCTGTGTGTCATCCGGTCCCTCAGCCTTGATACAGCGCCCACCTTTCGCCATTGAAACAAACAGGCGGCGCTGGCCTTCGAGGTGATAGTGGTTCATCCCGACAATGGACCAATCTTCAAGAACGCTGTTTTTCCATGGTAAATCCATGTTCTCATTCCTCCTTTGTGGTCACGCCTTTTTGCTGGCGTCTGGTTCTGCCTGTAGATACCATTTATTGAAAACCCACCGATAACCATTCTGCACCATGAAGTCGCCAATCTTGAGTGCGTCAACATCTGAGACACTTTCCTTTTGTTTATTGGTCATCCGGTTAAATAGTTCCATCATTAATCTGGAAATCTCTGTGTCAATCACCTGTTCGCCCTCGTTATTGGTCACTCGTTTTCAATTGGAACATCGCGCCATTCGTGGGCCTCGCCGCCCCACAACTCAACTTCCATTTGAAGCACTTTCTCGTCTTCCATTATTTCATCGCCATTTGGTTGGTACTCACCTGTAGGCTTCGGTCTAATGAGCCAGCGCATATCTGTTATTGGCATCTGTTCGCCCTCGTTTGTATTTTGCTCTAAGCCTTATGATTTCTGTTGTTCAATTCACCTGTTCCGCAAACGTCTTGCCAATCCCACTTGTTTAGTTTTGACATTGGCGTTTCGGAACTCATGTGGTCACGATCCATTTCATTCTTCCTTATTATTCAAAGCTCAGAGGCGGGTATATCATACGGAACATATTTACCTGTTTCCGCCGTTTCGCCGTCAGGGTCGGTTTTCGCGGGTGTTCCATCACTGGACAATAATTCGTGTAGATGTTTTATGGCATATTCGGGGAGCCTATCGTTAAGGGAGCGTAAGGCTTTTTCGGCACACTCTTTCAGCCGTTTAACTTCGTCTTCGCTCTCAACCAGCTTATGCTCAAGGTTGCGTATCCACATTTGATTAACACCGTTGTCGCCCTTCGCCATAATCATGGGTCTTCTCCGGGTGTTCTGTTAAGGGAAGTTCTTGGACGACCCACGCCAACGTCCACAGTGGGCTTGGTGGCATTGGATAAATCAACCTCGCCGCCGCAGATGTTACAGTGCCAGCGTTCCGCCCTCATGCGCTCATTGTTCCGTAGGGCCAAGAGTTCGCTTTCCCGGCTTGTTGCCAGTTCTTCGTTTTGACGTTCAATTGTCGCCGCTTGTTCCCGTACCGTCTGGTTCATACAGGTGGGGCAAGCTGACGCCCGTTTATCGGCAATCATTTCGTCGCCACATATTGTGCATTTCTGTATATAGTCGCCGGGGGTGTATCGGGGCAAAATCATTTGTCTTCTCCAAGTGTGTCAGATACGGAGATTGGTTCTTCGTCTTCTTTCAGGCCGTCTATTGTTAATTGAAGGTGGCGCTGGACATGCTCTAAGTCTGCGATTGTGAAGTCCCAACTTATGTAGATTTTCCATGATTTAGGGCTTGCCAAGGGCCCGCCCATGCTGATCCATTTTTCACTCATGGTCAGGTGCTCCAATATCGGACATCATACCGTTGCCCCTGGTATGGCCTTGGCTGCGTCTGATAACATCTTCATGCCTTCTAGTTGCAGGTGGACGGAGCGGAGGACTTCACGGGCCAACTGGGCGCGAACGCGGGCTTCGTGCGGCGTGATCTTTCCGGCTCGTAGGTCTTCCAAATCACCCATAAGATTGATGGTGAACTCTGAAAGTTTATCCGGTAGTGCGGGAGCGACGTTTTGATCGTTTGACAATTTCTTTCTCCAATAAATAAAGGATCAGTCCGGCCTGCGCTGTGATACCGCCTATCTCTTTGGGGTATGACATAAATTCGTTGATTCTCTCGAACCTCGGGAAGCATCCGCAGCCTCTCGTCGTCCTTCTGCAATCGAAACAAAAACTAAATGGGGCGCCTCGTTCTTCGTCCATCTGCAACGACCAGCCTGGAATTGCGCCGCCGCAGAAATAACACTCGCCATCTGGCGGCTCTGGTTCTGGCTCATCCAACGTGACGACAATTCTGTATTTTGTGTCGCCCGGTAATGGTTCGAGAATTTCAACTGGCATTGTCTGTTCCCTTAACGGACGCCTTTATCATGGCCCTATAGTTCCGCGCATGTTTTTCTTTACCCCCGGTAGGAAATGCGTCTGATCTTACCGACGCCTCCATCATCGCCTCTGTCGGCTCCACCGGCACGATGGCGTAACCAGTTTTAGTAAGGGCATCAAGGATTGCTTGCGCTTGGTACATTGGACCTTGTTTTGCCGCGCTGAATATAGCCTCTGATAAAAACACTTGTAATCTGTCACTCATGGTCAGGTGCTCCAATATCGGACGTGTCGTAGTAACTGCGTATGTCGCCCATTTCCCGGTGGAAGCCCTTGCTCACCTGTTCATCCCAATAGTCGTCACACTTGGCAGCTTGAGCGATTGCCTTGAGGCGTCCAGCCAATATCATTGCGGCTTTATACCCGCCGCCCGTTTCTACAAAGTCGTCAACCAAGTGAATGACACGTTGCGACATACCTTCACGGCCCAACCTTTTGCCCTGTTCGCGCAACTGCTTCGCCCAATCAAGATGTAAAATCATTTCTGGCTCTCCTGCGGTGTTCCGTTAACGGACAAATCCATCACGCTGCGCCCCGGTTATCGTTGAAATGCCCACGCTCGGTTACGGTTGAGGCGCCCCCTTTACACTTGCTGCAGGGCCGTGCATTGATGCAGACGGGGACGCCGGAGATCGTTTTCCAGTCGCCTTCCATAAGGGTGTCTTCGCAGGCGACGCAGGCGACGGGGCTCAATTGGTCTACAAGTTGTAAGGAGCGACATCTTTTGGGGTTTTTTATGAGAAACCCTTGAGCAATTAGAGAGTGCACTATCTCACTAGCGCGCCCTTTACTTGAAGGTGCCAAACCGATTTCAGAGGCAATTTCAGTTAAAGTGGGCGAGTATGGTTTTTTAGACGTAAACCGTTTGATAAATTCTAAGCATTCATATTCTTTGGGGGTCATATCGGGCTCCTATTTGAATAAAGTTGTATTATTTCGTCTTCCGACGGGTTTCCGTCCTTTTTGCCCTTGCCCATTCCCTGCTTTTTGTCCTCGTACATTCCCGGCAACTTCTAGACCCCTTCAGGCTTATATATAAGTTATCCCCTGAGTATGGGTGGCCTGACGGGCAGTGTGTTTTATTGCCGAAGTGTGCGCCAACATTACCGCGCCGACAGTTTTCTTTGTGCGTTACCGCCTCAATATGGCTAGGATTGAAACAAGCCCTATTCTTGCAAAGGTGGTCAATTTCCAACCCTTTAGGCAGCGGCCCGTTGATATGTTCATATATTACACGGTGAACCACCTTAGTCCGCTTTCCGTCACTATCTGTAATTACCATACGCCCATAACCCTTTTGGTTTTTAGACGCCATCCAAACCCAACAGTCCCCATCAATTGCCCCGCGATGCGCCAGCCTTTCGACAAGCGATAACCCATATATTCTTGGCAGCCAAATAAAGTCCTTAATTTGCTGTTTCGGGCGTAGGATATTATTAGACATGACTTTCTCCCCAAAGTTTAGACGCTACAGTTATACCATCCACCCCAAATAAAGCAAGGTAACCCCGCTCATTCCCATTGGCGTGTAGTTCTCCGTGGCATTTTTGGCAAAGAGGAATAACAAAGTTATCGCCGGCGCGTAGACCCCATCCTCTTATCGGGCCTTCTGGCCCGTAGTTGCCTATTAAATGGTGGCAAGCCACCCCCAACGCACCACAAATACAGCAAGGTTTAGACGCCACAAATTCCAGGTGCTTCTTTGATTGCAGCCGCTTCGGCTTCATCCTTCCATGCTTGGGGTATTTTGGGATCATTGTGAATGCGCCTCTTGGTTTAATGTCCCAGGATCAACGCCAAGCGCAGTTGCTATCAGCTTGAGAGCACTGTCATAGAATGGTTCAAACTCTTGTTGGTCAAGGCTTTCGAAGTTAATGGACCGAGGGATATAGTGTATAGTCCCGTCTGCACTTTGCACTGGATTAGCGTGTCCGATTTTAATTTTAATTAAACCTAACAGTGCCTCTTGCGTTATTTCTACGGGCCAGTTTTCAACAGCTAGCCGCAAAAGGGCGAAGAACTTTCGATGATGATTTATATTTCGTGGGCGTCGTGGATCGATAAGCACACCCTGTTCAAGCTTTGTCTTGCTTAACCAATTGACCGCGTCTGGACAGTTTGGCACTAAGCACGGCGTGCCGGCCAAGATCATCTTTTTCCAAGTCGCTTTGCTCATATCAAGTGTCCCTCATAGCGGCTAGAGTTTCATCGCGTTCTTTGCACACGGCTACGAGTTGGGATTTCAACACTTCGATAAATGCGGCGTCCGGTGTCTGGCGAACAATGAACGGTTCTAGGCGGTCATGGAAGAAAAGCAGATCATTCCATTTACGGCCTGTTATCAGCATTTGCCCTTGGGTCTGGGGCCGGTATTTTGGCGGCGCGATTCCGTTCCTGTGAAACTCCATGAACGCGGCGGTGTGGTGGGCCGCTTTCAGGGCCTTGATTTCAAGCATCCCCTCATCGCCTACGAATCCGTCTGGCGAACATCCCGCAGCCCACCCTTCCCCGGCCTCGGTTACAAAGCCTATTTGTTCCACAGTCTGGTTGGTAATAAATTCATACCAGCCGACTGCAGGGTCTTCCATTGCTTCACCTCGGTTCGTCCAAGCATTCCCCATAAATCCGTCTGGCTCATCGTCGTTTAAATGAAGTTCGTTCGCCAGCGTAAAGGCATAGTCATGATATTGCGTTGACGCCTTACCCGTTTTTGGAGTTACAAGGCAATCGAACATAGAAGCGGTCGGGCACCCTATTCTGGCCGCTTTCCATTCAGGTCCGCGCTGATCACAATCAAACATCTGCATTTTTAGCCTCACGCTTTGCCTTTTCGTGCATCATGCCGACAACGCGGAAATATTGATTTGCTGGCAACTCATAAAGCGCGACGATGCCAAATGATTTACACAATTTTGGGATATCAGACATGGTTTTATCGCCAAGATCTTGCAATTCCGTCAATTGTTCATTGCTGATGGTTTCTGGCTCCACATTGCCGTCCGTATCTTCGCCTTCTGCAACAAGCCCAATAACAGAAAGGTAAGTGTACTTGCGTAGGTATGAATCAGAAGAGCCAACACCTTGAATGGAGTTTTTACTGCCCCCCGTTTCTGGCGCGCCTGCCATTGAGGACCGTTCTTCGTGCCCAAGCGTGTGGCGCAACATGCACGTTACTTTTGTGATGCCGTTTTCAAGGGGTTCCGACGACCATGTCGCCGTAATTCCTACGGCCCGTAATGCGGGGCGAACTTGCGCGACCGTCTTTTCAAACTTGGCATAATAATATTGTGGGCCATCATCCTTGTTCTTGCCAAAAACTGGAGCTTCCTTAACAATGCGTGGCGGGTTTTCGTGAAACCTAAACATGGCATCTTGGAAAGCATTTTTGGCCTCCGTTGCGTCCACCCGTTCTTTAAGAGAAATCATTAATTCCAATTTGTTCGCATCAAATTCAGGATCGCGCACCGCTTCCATAAGCATCTGGTTTACCGATAGATCTTGTGCGGGCGTGGCGACTTCGGTTCCCGGCGCGTTCATCTCAGCCGCTTCCGCTTTCTCTTTTGTTTTCGCATTCATTTTCTTCTCTCGTTTTCCAAATTATGCGTTCAAAATCTCGTGAAGATCTGCCCGTATGTCGTTGATAGCATTAGCGGCGGTTGTTTTCTTGCTCTCCAGTACCCAATAGGCCGCGAACACCTCGCACGGATGGTAATCACCACTTTTGATGGCCTGCGGATTGGTGAGAATAAGCAGGGCGCGGGCGCGGGTCATTCTTCGAACGTCCATACCCGGAACCAAAAGATTTCAATACATACGGTGCAAATAGCTAGCAAAGCGCGTGTCTTTGGGTAGGCGCCATATGAAACCACCCCTATGAGGATGCCGAAATCCCGCCGGTCTAAAAAAATATCTACAAAACTGATTTGCATTAGAACACCTTTCTTGCGGCACGAACGCGCACGTTGGTAATGGTGGCGGCTGGTTTCGATTTGCGGCGGATTCCAAACAACGACAAAAAACCGCGACAAATATTCCTGAAAATATTCATGGTTTTTCAGGATCGGAGGAAAGATCGACCAGCGCGGCTTGGAGCCTGTGAACGTCAGCCTTCGTAGCGGATATAACAAAATGGATATGGTCGTCCTCACCCAACGGCTTTACCCGTTCAACGTCGTCGATATATTCCCCGACGACATCAACCAAGTAGGCGTATTCATCTACTTCGGCTATTGCCTCCTGCACCGTTCCATCGCGAGTTTTGACGATGTATTTGTCGCCATTGCGTACCTGGACATTAAAGAAATCGTAAAGCCCGCTATGATCTGGAAATTCGGAAAATTCGATTGTCATGATGTTTTCCTTTCGGGGAAAATCTGCCATTCACCACATTGAGTGCAGTAGTGGTTACCATCTTCGTCGGTTTCGTCAGATAACATTTCGTGGCTGCACTTGGGTTGCTCCGAAATCTTGGAGGGCGGCGAGGCGCTATCTGGCTTTAACGCCTCGCCGGGGGCGTTGGAGGGACCTGCTGCCAGCCCTCTCTCTGGGGTATTGGGTTTTTCGCTGTTCAGGATAGCGGCGCGGGCAATATTCTTAACGGGCCCTGACGCGCCTAAACTACGGAAAGGCGAGCATTCGTCTTCGGTGTCATCCGCTATCTTTTCCAGCGCAGCCCGTAGCCGTTCATTTTCTGCTTTCTCGTCCTTGTAACGGCCTTCCCAATAACGATTTGTGTTTTCCGTCGTTTGGTCGTCAAAGCCGCCTACAAAGGTTCCAGGCTCGCTCATAATTTGAACTCCCACCCCATAGGCCCGTGTTGTTCGTGGCACAAATACCTACGCCAGTACCTTCGCAGCCAGACGACACGGCCGTTTATTTTCCTTGGCCCCCACGCGAATCGCCGCTCCCAATTAGAGCATGTGATATTTCCCATCACTCTTTCTCCTCTGGCAAACCAGCCGCCATCCGGGCAGTGGACAATTCCCGCTCAATCTGGACGCCATGGACCTGCTTAAAATCCGCATGCGACAGGAAAATCTCGCCATGGTCCCCGTTTCTAATGCGTACGCCATCATCATTGGCCGTCACATTCATGGGGAATTCATCACCCTGTAAGGCGACGCTCATCTCAACGCTTTTTTTGTCGGTGTCGGTCATGGGGTTTCACCTTTTGCCTTCTCGGACTCATAATCGACAATGCTGTCGCCCAAGTCGTCCCGAGCGTCCCTGACATGAAGAAGGGCGTCGGTAACAGCGTCCAGAGCATCTTCAACGGCCACGTATTCAATGTGACGGAGGATATCGCCGACTTGGTCCAGCAAAATCTGGGCCTTGATTAAATCCTTGTCTTCCTTATCGGCAAAATCTAGGCCGGAATTATCTATGATGGGTGCTGCGGTCATGGCGTCCATTCCTTGAGCTTGCCGTCTTCCGCGAAATACCATGTATCGGGTTTAAGGCGCTTCTTTCCAATGCATCCCGTAGCAAATCCAACGCATTCCCCATCTCGATTGTATTCTGCGATGGAAATCCAGGTTCCTTTAATCCCCTTGGCGCGGGAATGATTACCAGAAGAAGCAATGACGGCATTCTCTCCAGATGTATCGATCTTGGCGGAGTCGCCGCTCGACCCGATCTGGGCGGAGTAGCCGCTCGACCCGATCTTGGTGTAGTCGCCGCTCGACCCGATCTGGGCGGAGTAGCCGCTCGACCCGATCTTGGCGGAGTAGCCGCTCGACCCGATCTGGGCGGAGTAGCCGCTCGACCCGATCTTGGCGGAGTAGCCGCTCGACCCGATCTGGGCGTAGTAGCCGCTCGACCCGATCTGGGCGTAGTAGCCGCTCGACCCGATCTTGGCGTAGTCGCCGCTCGACCCGATCTTGGCGGAGTAGCCGCTCGACCCGATCTGGGCGTAGTAGCCGGCTTTATTTTTTCTTTTGGTTGCAGCTATCAACCAATCAACACCCGCCTTAATAAATTCCGGTAAAGTCAATTCAGCGGTTACCGTAATTTTTCCGGCTACTATTTTTGTATCGTCTTTATGCTTTAAGGTTTTGCCAATTAACTCAACAGTGGCGAATTTGCTACTTGTGAGATCATAATAATCCCAGCAGTCAAAAGGAGACAGGCACGCATGAAAACCAGACCCGCACATTTCAATGGAGCCGCTGTGTTCGTATGTTTCACCTACCTCATAATGATGGTTGCGGCACTTCATGTTTTCGTCGAATGCTTTATAGGCTGAAATTGATTTTGCGGTCATGTTGGTCCCTTTTTGTCTGGTAGCCTATTATTACCTGATTGGTAAAAGTGTCAACCGCTAATTGTACCAATTTGGTAAAAAAGTTTATTGACAGCTCATCACCCTTATGACAATGTCCAAGCATGAAAATACTTTCTTGGATCGAAAAGAAGAAGCTCACCCGCCGCGAAGCCGCCGAAAAGTTCGGCATGTCGCAGGCCCAGTTGTCTCGTTTAATCACAGGCGCGCGCACACCATCAAGCGCCCAAGTCGCCAAGATTACGACGGAGACGGGTGGCATGGTTACGTTTGCTGATTTCTTTGAGGATGTCGCGTGATGAACATGCCCACCCTAGAATTCTTGAGGAATGGACTGCCCGCCCCCCTGACAGGACGGCCCGGACTCGCCTCCGTACTTGCCGTCCTGTCATTGGCGGTGTTGTTACCTTTAATCATATCGGGGCTGTTGTGGCCCCTTCTAGACATCGCGCTCCCTGGTGCGGTGAGTGATGCCGTCACTTATTTCGGCGTCACACCCTTCCTGTAAAACTCAGCCGGACTCTTCGGAGTCCGGCTCTTTTACATTTAAAATTGGAGTTTATCAATGTCAGAAGTCGGTGGAATTGCAGGAGACCAGTTGCGCTCCTTTATTGAGCGGGCCGAACGGCTAAACGAGGAAGCTAAGGCGCTGAATGCCGACAAATCTGAACTATTTAAGGAAGCGCGTAGTGCTGGTTTCGACGTTAAGGCCATGAAGGCTGTAATCCGCCGCCGCGCTACGGATTCCGCGAACTTGCAAGAGCACGACGCACTTATTTATTTATATGAACGGGCACTTGGCACGCCTATTGCAGTACACGCGGGCACGAATGTGGTGGGTTTCAATGGCTAAATCTCAACCAGAACAAGACCTCGTTCACCGCCCCATCGCGCAATACCTTGATGTGGTTTGCAAGCAAGCTGGTTTTTACTGGACAACGTTCCCAGGTGGGGGCAAGCGGCCCCGAGTAGAGGCGGCGATATTCAAGGGCCTCGGGGTGAAGCCCGGCGTTGCTGATATTCTGATTATCTCGATTGAGGGCCGCGCTTTTTGGGCGGAATGCAAGGCACCGGCGACCATGACCGGGCGTAAGGCGACCCCGTCGAAAGTGCAATTGGAATTCGCCACAGAAATGCGCAATCGCAACTCCCCTTATACCGTCGTGCGCTCCATCGACGACATGAAATCGGCGCTTAAACACTGGGGCCTTCTTTCACACCAAACCCCACAAAAAGCAACCAAAGAAGAAATCGAAGATGACGGCTTTATCACCGTTGTTCCGAAACCGGGAGAGACAGCATAATGTTCGACGGGCTCCCACAAAATCATTACGGGTTAATCATGGCAGACCCCCCTTGGCGGTATTCCTGCTTTACCCCGAAAGGTGAGGGGCGAAGCGCCTCTAGGCATTACAAAACCATGAAACTCCCCGACATCGTTTCTATGCCCGTGGTTAGTTTGGCGGCGAAGAATTGTCATTTATTTTTGTGGACGACGAGCCCCAATCTCGAAGCCTCGTTCGAAGTGATGCGCGGCTGGGGTTTTAAGTATTCTTCGATGGCTTTCACATGGGTGAAACTAAACCCGCGGGCGCCAGAAATGTTTATGGTCAAGCGTGATTTTCACGTCGGCATGGGTCACACGACACGCAAGAACGCCGAGTTCTGCCTGTTGGGCCGGAAAGGATCCCCAAAGCGGCTCCGGAAAGATGTAAGGGAAATCATTATCGCACCACGTCGCCAACACTCCAGAAAGCCTGACGAAGCTTATGAGCGAGCCCAGGCCTATGCCAAAGGGCCTTATCTAGATTTGTTCTCACGTGAGGACCGCCCCAATTGGGATTCATGGGGTAATGAAACGGGAAAGTTCGCAGTCTGAATTTCGCATATCGGCCCCGCCAGCTGATAGGGCGCTGCAATAATGGCGACTTAGAAAATAGGAGAAACGTTCATGAATAACATAACCCCTATGAGACAGTGTGAAAGCGTAGCGCCCACGCCTCCAACGCCCTTTATTCAGTTCAAGCCCGTCAATTTCCGAGGTGTTGGGGTTCGGATTACCCAGGAGCAATTTGACGAGGTCTTGCAAAGGCAAATCAAGAATTATTGGATTTTCCACATCGGCACGGACGTCTACACGCGCTTGGTCAAGATCGAACTGCACTCGAACGTTCTGATCCCCGTCGTTCGCTCGAACATGGCCAACGGCCTACCACAACCCGTAAAAGAGCGGAGGTTCATATGATTTTTCTTATTATTTGGGTTTCTTTACCTCTCGGTGCAACAGGTGTTATGTCGTGGCCGGCAGATAGCGTGGTGCATTGTGAGGAACTGGCCGCCGAATACGTCCCTATTATAGAGGATCTAGAAACCTTCCATGTGACGAAATGGGCATGTAAGGAACAAAAGAAATGAAGACAGTTATTGGACTGAGTTTGATTGCCTAGATTGTGACAGTTTCTGGAGAGAAGAAGGAAGCCAGTGATGAAAAACAATAACCTCAGCGTGGCACGTATAGGAAACAAGAACCAAAGCAGCAACGCGTTTGATTACGAGGCTTTATACACGACGAAGTGTGAAGAGAATAAGTCGTTACAAGCAGCCAACGCAGCACTCTCTAGCGTTGTGTTAGGTATGGAACACCTACTTATAGCAAACGGAGGGAAGAGAGATGACTAATTACGAGATACCCCTGAAAGACGGGAAGGTTGATTACTACCAAATGTATTATGATAGTTATGGGGGTGGTCCGCAGATAACTAAAATCCATAAGACGCTATACAACCACGCTCTTGAGGAAGCGGCTAAGGTTGCTAAGAATTGGAAAGACACAACCGGCGAATATTCGACAACCCCAGAAATGAAAATAGCCCAAGCAATCCGCGCCTTAAAGGAGCCGGTGGAATGAGTGATTTATTGGAACTTGCTGATCGGGTTAGGGCTGGGGAGGTAAAACTTAACCAAGAGATCAAACGGGCCCTTGGCCTCACTACAACAGAAACACTAGGAATGGGGTGGCTTTACAACACGCCTTGGTTAACCCTCGACGGTGCTAAGAAATTGCATGACGCCATACTACCGGGGAGTAGTTTTGTTGATTTTTTATTTGGGGTTCTTGCAGGAATGACTTTGGAGGATAAAGACGAAGATATCCCACGCTTTGTGGTAGCCGCAATCTTAAGAGCAAAGGCACAAGATGATGATTGACATTGTACAGCGGTTAAAGGGATGGGTTGGTTTATGGCAAGTATATAGCGACGATAGAGGATTTGCTTGTCGCGATCTTGAAGAAGCTGACGCCGAAATTACATCCCTCCGTAATGAGCTTGATGAGTTGTCGGTATTCGTGCGGATCGTGGCCGATTGCCCATTAATGACATCGCCGCACGGGCACCTTAGAAATCTGGCGAACTTCAAGGACGAGGCAAAGGCGCTTGTGGCAAAAATCCCGCCGGAGGAAAAAGATAATGGGTAAGCTGCGGTTTAATAATGGGGTTGTGAAGAAAAAATACCGGCCTGTAAAAACTACTTTTATTAATAACCCGGTTCGCTGCCCTAATGGTGACCCTTGTAAAAAGTTAAACCATGACATCGGGCTTGCCCCAGAGGGTGGGTGCTATACGATTTGTGCGAAAATGTGTGACGAGGAGAATAATGATGGATAAGTGGTTTGCAATTGTGTTGATTTGTTTCGTAGCGTCTTTTGCGGGTTGTGTGGCGGTTTCCGAAGTTGCGCGATATGTCTACGGTGGGTAAAGCTGATGGTGTTTAGCAACGAAAAACTTTTAAATGCAATAGAGGACACGGAACTAAAGTTGGTACGGACGAAACGCCACATGGAAAAGTCAGGCCAGCACTCCCCGATGCTAAAACCTCTAATGCAACATCTTGATTGGCTTTTAGGGGTGAAACTTCGTAGGGAGCAAGACAATGGCTGAAATTATAGAAATTGGACAGTTTCAAAAACCCGACCCCCATCAGGAGAAGATGGATGGAATCAATACATTAAATAGCTCATTGGATAACCTTATTCATAATTTGAAAAAATGGCGGGCGGCATTAAGAAAGGCGAATAATGTCGAAGACCACGAGGGGGATATATCATGACCGATCTCGAACAAGAGGCTATAAAAGCATGGAACCTCAGCACACAGGCCCGCCGCCACTCACACCCGACAATGCGGAAGACCGCTAAACTCAATCTGGAGGCCCTCGTATCCTCCAACCCGCATATCAAGAGCATAATTCGTTTTGGGCCACTACCAATTAACCCTGATGACGGGGGGAGGGCGGCTTGAAATGTCCGGAATTCTCACCCCGGCCAGCTTCCCAAGGAGAATTGAAAATTGCCTCAATATTTTTCAGTTAAAGATTTTGAAAAGTTCCAGCATTACAAGGACCGAAATCCCCCGTGGATCAAGTTCTATAATACCACGTTGGACGACTACGACCTGGGAAAATTACCAGACGCGGCGAAGGCGCATTTGTTTGCTATCTGGTTGCTAGCAAGCCGCAACAACAACCAAATTCCCTATGATCCTACGTGGGTTGCAAACAAGATTAACGCCACCTCCCCAGTAGACTTGGAATTATTGTCGAAAACCGGTTTTATTATTTTAGAACAAGCTTGTAGCAAAACGCTATCATTGGGCTTGCAAGATGCTTGCCTAGAGGAGAGGAGAGGAGAGGAGAGACAGAGTCAATTTTCTGAATGGTATAAACTCTATCCTAATAAAAAAGGAAACGGAGCAGCAGAAAAAGCCTACAACAAGGTTATAAAAAATAAAAATGCCACTCACGAAGAGTTAGTGATTGGTCTGAATAGGTTTCTTGAAGACATTAAAATTAAAAAAACTGAAAAACAATTTATTGCTCATCCTGCAACTTGGTTAAACCAAGGTCGTTGGGAAGATGAATACGAAACCAAGAAAAGGGAACCACTGTTTTGACTGAAGACAACAAAAACCTTGAAGCCTTATATGCGCAGCTACTGGAAAATGACAGCAAGCACTTGGGTAGGATGCGCGAGGACGCAAAGCGGGCTGGTCGTGGTATCAAAACCGGAATCATGTTGCATAGCAAAACAGCCAAGGGTGAGACGAAAGATTTTGAGCTATTTATTCCAAAATACGCGGTAACCATGCTGGTCGCCAGAACGGGCGGCGGCAAAACAACGAAAATGGCGAACCTGTCGCGGCAAATGGTCCAACACGGGTCGCAAGGAATGTTTATTACGCTGGAAGAACCAGGCTTTGCGATCCGGGCTAAAATAATGGCATCATTTTCCCGTGATATCCACCCCAATCATTCAATGGAGGCTATGACGACATGGGAAGCCACCAAGATAATTGCCGGGAGCGAAACAAGTGATGATGAGGGGCGGTTTAATAAGGAAATAATGCGGCACCTACGGATTGTCGATGCTAATACGTCCGTTGATATGCGGCACATAGAAACACCGACCGTGATGTATCAACCCCAATTCATTGCCGGCCTTATCCAATATCGAAATACAATGTCCGAACGCCCCTTGGATTTTGTGATAATCGATTTTGGGCAGCTTATGGAAAGTGTGGATGTTGATAATTCTTCATCTTACATGCGGATGAAGGCGGTTATGCAAGCGCTTAAGAACTTAGCGGGTGGGCTGGGGATCGCCGTTATCGTGGGCGCCCAAATGAAACGCGAGGTCTGGAACATTCCAATCTGGGACTGGGAACCGGAAATGATCCGTGATGGATCTGATATGGAGCAAGCTGCCAGCCTTATTATCGCCATCGGGCAGGATAAGAATTATTGTGACGCGGAATGGAATGAGGTGATCAGGTTTCTTAAATACCGCTTCGGGCCAAAGAGGGTTGCCGGCATGTTCAACATAGACTTTGAAAGATGTTTTATCCCAAACCAAGGAAGGGTGCCAGTCAATGACTCTTAAGGAAAGTATATTGGCGACTGATGATTATCAATTGGTGCGCCGGGGGCCTACCCCTCAAGAAACTTGTAGGGCTGCGTACGAGGTCGCACAGGTCAGGAGTGATTGCGTTGGGCTTAACGAACTCCCTGCAGCCATGTTCGACCGAGCAGGAAGGTTTTGCACCATTTACCGCGCTACCCTCGATTTGATTGCCAGCGAGATTTATGTTGATCTTGGTTTGGTGGGGGGTGTGGTGCCAGGAACGATTGCGGATATTGAGTATTTACCGATCAATGACGCCAAGAAACTGGCAAACATCACATTGGCGCAGCACGAAGCCGATACGATTATGAAGGAAATCATCAGCACAATGGCCGCATGGGCGGCAAAATAACGCAAGGAGAGAGGCGATGAAGCCAATTGATTTGACGAAAAACCTGCGGATAGTAGTTTTCAATGAATCCCAGTACGCCATAGAGCGCCGCAACGTGGCGGAGACTGGGAAGGCAGAGGGTAAGGTCACATGGGGGCCTATTGCCTTCCACGCGACCACAAAGGGCCTTGTAGAAGCGGCTAGGATGCGCGTCCAAGATGAATTTGCAGCGATGGCCAGACAGAAGGCTGGCGAGACATTCGACAGAAACGAGATTGGCAAGCTGATTGAGGCTTTGCCGATCAGGCCTGAAAAGTAGGGGGACGACGGAATGCCAAAACCGGCCAGTATCGAGTGCCGCAAGCTTATTGTGGGCCAGTCGCCAAAGAACGAGGACGACCTGCGGCGGATGCGGGCGCGATTATGGCACGACGAAGGAATATTGGTTTTGCAGTTGGGTGATATCCCCAATGAGTTTGATCGGCAACGAACGGAAAATCTTGGAAACCAACTTTATGGAAAAAGGGGTGTGGCATGACCAACCCAGTCATTATAGGCGATTGCACGTTATATCTAGGCGACTGTCTGGAGATATTGCCAACGCTTGGCAAGGTTGATGCCGTCGTAACTGACCCACCTTATGGGATTGGAAGGGATGGCAAACCAAAGTCAACATCTAGCCGTGGCGGACACAAGGGGTATGCCTTTACTGGTTGGGATCAAACGCGCCCAAGCTACGAAACCTTCTCAGAAATTATTAAGAAAGCCGATGCCCATATTATTTGGGGTGGGAATTTCTTTGCAGACTTACTTACGCCGGGCGAAAAGTGGTTGGTTTGGGATAAAGGGCAGCGCATTAGCCAATCCGATTGCGAGCTTGCCTGGACTTCTGCAAAGGGGGCATTGCGAGTTTTTACCCTTAATCGGGCAGCGATAGCTTTGGATGGTGCAAGGCATCCCACACAAAAGCCTGTAGCTCTCATGGAGTGGTGCCTTACCCATGTTCCAAACGCCCAGGCCATCCTAGACCCCTTCATGGGCAGCGGCACGACAGGGGTGGCTTGTGTTAAATCAGGCCGTAAATTCATCGGCATAGAGCTAGAGCCTAAATACTTCGACATCGCCTGTGAGCGCATCCAGGCGGCTTACGACCAGCCGGATATGTTTGTTGACCCGCCGAAGAAAGTGGAGCAGGCGGGGATGGATTTCGAGAAAGGGGACGCAGTATGACACCTAACCCGAAGGTTAAAAAATTAAAAGCAGCGGTTGAGGAAGAGCGCCTTGAAACCCAGCGCCGGACCAAGATCGCCGACGGTATGGAGCCTGCGGACTGGCAGGAGCGCAACCAGTCAGGTGAATTCGAAATGGTGGACACAAAGGTGGCTGGGGTTAAATACCGGCGCCGTAAGTTTTCATCCAACCTCGATCGGTACCGCGGTGCTTGGCTGGCTGATAAGGAAAAGGGTGTCGCAGTGAACAGGCGGCGCGGTATATCACCAGATCAACACGAAGCCGGGGAAGATTTTGCCGAGGATTACATGATTGCCATGTCATCGCTTGGGGCCAAGTGTGTGGATCTGGCCAGCGCCGGGGGTGGTGGCGGCAAAGGCTTTCACGAATCCCTCGCCAACGCCCATGAGGGTGTGTCTAAGGCATTTCGTTGTATGACCACGGGCCAGGCTGGGCGAACAGGGGCGATAGTGGTGCAGCGGGTCTGTGGCCACGATGAAACCTTGGGTGCCGTTGAGACGGCCATGGGCTGGCCCAGTGGGCATGCCATCGTCCGGTTGCGGGAAGGCCTTAACGATATGATGCCGCATTATCAGAAAATACGAGACCGACGGAGGAAAAGACGATGATACCGACAGAAGTAGCCGCCATGATGGACGCCATAATGGAAGACTTCGGAATTGACGAAGAAAGGGCGCTGAGAATGGCGTGGCGTTTTTACCGCATATTTCACCCAGAAGCACAAACCAGCGAAGAGGAGAACAGAATGCCCGACTACAAAAAGATTTCTTACTTTTTATTCCAGCTTCTTGACGACATCGACACCACCGAAGATATAGCAAAGTCGAATGACAAGGCGTTCAGGGAAGTGGTCCACAAATTACATCGCCGACGCTTTGAGGTAGCCGATACAGATGGCTACACGGTGACGTTCAAATAACAAGGATGAAATCATGTCAGACAACACAAGAATTGTAGACCCGAATAAATCAGCATCCGGCAAGTGGCGAGTGTGCACGGGAGCTTCCGGGATAGACTTCTCAACTGAGCGAGACGCAGAACACGCCGCGTATCTTTGTCACGCCGCTTTCGTTGCAGGCGCGGCTGATAAAGAAAACGAAATTCGGGTAGCCCTTGGCATCCGTAACCAATTTTGAACACCCCAGTGCCCATTTAACCCAGATACGGACACTACAATAACCAAGGAGTAGAAGACATGGCTGAATTAAAAACCATTTCCGAACTGGATGATGCCGACCCGCTTTGCACCGTTTGCGATGGTGAGGGGTGGGTTTGCGAAGGCCACCCAGACAAATCATGGGGTGACCCAAAGAACGATGGCTATTGCGATTGTGGTGCGGGGATGCCGTGTGTCTGCAATCCACTCTATTCAGCAGGGCACACGAAACACTAACGGCTTACAACAAAGGAGAGAGACATGAATAAAAAAGAAAACACCGGCAACTGGAACACCGGCTACAGGAACACCGGCAACTGGAACACCGGCGACTGGAACACCGGC
>PJEL010000372.1_pt1 | contig 53314 bp, 43 predicted proteins | sample 1853271 | NCBI WGS metagenome assembly PJEL01 (sample SAMN08108733, study PRJNA415343) | Invertebrate metagenome, whole genome shotgun sequencing project. | host: Globobulimina | place: Sweden: Gullmar Fjord | collected 2015-08
GGCGATATCGGCATTGGCCGATGAGACGCTCAGCCACAAGAACATTCCCGGCAAAATGGTTGATAGTAATCTTCTGATGATTTGTGTTTGCAATGAAAGTCTGGAACATTCCGCCCATCATGACGCTGCCCATGAGTCCGCCCAACGCGTTGAGCAAGGTAAGTGCCGAGATGATGCAGGCAGCAATACCAATAACGTTTGGCCAAATGGGCTTGGCCTTCGATCTCACCATCGCGCCGGCAGACATCGGTGGGATATTTTGAGTAGGCTTCACATTGTCCGTTCTTGACGGCTGGTGTGATGCATGGAGCCCATTCGAATCCGCTGAATGAGAATCAGCAGGTAATGACGAAGATACTGGCGGAGTTTCATTGGTCGTATCAGGATCCGTCAACTGAACCTCTCAATTCTCTTCCAGAAAGTCAGCCACTCCCATATCACCCGTTTCATATGAGCTCACACTATCTCATTGGGAACACTTGCTGTCGCATTCAATTTTGCGGCATGAATTGTATGGGGATATCCGCCCGTGGGTTGCATCTCATTCGATCAGTCAGGAAAACGGCGAAATTCTACCAAAAATCCGCGCAGCCTCACCCGGACCAATGAACTAGGCCTTGGGCTGTAAATGAGAGTGATGGATGTGGGTTACTTTGAGTCCAACAGGCGTTCGAGGTAGTGGATGTCCATGTCGGCATTGACAAAGCCTTGATAATCCATCAGGCGTTTGTGCAATTGAATCGTTGTGGGAATACCTTCGATATGGAATTCTTCCAAGGCTCGATGCATACGTCGAATCGCAAGCGCTCGAGTATCATCATGAACCAACAATTTTGCAATCATTGAGTCATAATTGGGCGGTACTTTATAGCCATGCACGCAATGCGTTTCGACGCGAACACCCGGACCGCCTGGCACTTCAAATTTGGAAAGCGTGCCTGGCATGGGTGCGAAATTACGATCGGGATCTTCTGCGTTGATGCGACACTCGATCGCATGACCACGTATCGAAACATCATCTTGGGTATACGAAAGTTTCTCTCCAGATGCAACTCGAATGCCAGTTTTGACAATGTCAATACCAGTGATCAATTCAGTAACGGGATGTTCAACCTGCACACGCGTATTGACTTCAAGCATGTAGAAATCTTGCTTGTCATCCATCAGAAATTCGACAGTTGCAGCGCCTGCGTAGTTGGCAGAGCGAATCAGGTCTGCCGCCGAGTTGCATAATTTCTCACGCTTGTTGGGATCCACGCCCGGCGCGGGTGCTTCTTCGATCAGTTTTTGATGTCGTCTTTGGGTTGTGCAATCACGTTCATACAGGTGAATGGCATTTCCATGTTTGTCGCCGATCACTTGCACTTCGACGTGGCGAGATGTCTCGAGGAATTTTTCGATGTAGACGGCGCCATTGCCAAAGGCCGCTAATGCTTCCTGTCGAGCTGCGTCGAGCCCTGCTTCGAGGGCAACACGGTTGTGGGCAATGCGCATGCCTCTGCCCCCACCGCCAGCGGACGCTTTGACGATGACCGGGTAGCCAATCTCTTCTGCCACTTTGACGGCTTCATCTTTTTCATCGATGGCCTCTTTCGAGCCGGGAAAGACCGGCACACCTGATTGCCGAGCGAGTTTCTTGCAATTGATCTTGTCGCCGAGCAATGACATCGCTTCAGGTGAGGGACCAATGAATTCAATTTGGCAGGATCGGCACACTTCTGCAAAGTGTGAATTCTCCGCCAAGAAGCCGTAGCCTGGATGAATCGCATCAACATTGGCCACCTCTGCAGCACTAATAATGCGAGGGATGTTCAGGTAACTATCCGCGGGTGAAGGTGGGCCGATACAGACTTTGTCATCCGCAAACTGCAGGTAAGGCGCATCACGGTCTGCCTCGGAAAACACGCAAACCGTTTGGATGCCCAATTCGCGAGCAGCACGAATGATACGAACAGCGATTTCGCCACGGTTTGCTATGAGAATACGACTGAACATACTAATTTTTGTCCGATCAAGATCGGTGTGGATGTGTGGTAATGAATTGGTAAGCAGTAGGAACGAGTCGGTGAAGCAAGGCGGAGCGAGTTTTCATTCTGTCGACAAGCATTCACGCCAAGCGGAAGATCGGCTGACCAAATTCAACCGGATCACCATCGTTCACAAGTACCTCAACGATTTCGCCCGAACATTCTGCCTTGATTTCGTTGAACACTTTCATCGCTTCGATGAGGCACACGACCGTTGATTCAGATACTTTACTCCCTACGCCTACAAACGAATCCGCATCCGGATTAGGCTTCGAATAGAAAGTACCGACCATTGGGCTATCAACGGATGGGCCTGTTGTCTCTGCAGGGGCCGCAGATGATGGTGCGGCAGGTGTGCCAACCGGGGCGACCGCAGCCAAAGGTGCGGCGGCAGCGGGGATCATAGTACTCCCACAATTGGGCTCTGCCCGACGTAAGGTAATACTCTGGTCGCCATCAGCAACATCCAATTCGACGAGGTCATGCTCAGTCATCAATTGGATAAATTCTTCAATCGTTTTACGTTCAATCATGTTCAGAGATGCCTCCATGATCAGCCTGATCTGCGTGTTTATTTGATAGAAGCCGTTCACCACGGCAGGCTTCAATTGCAGATCACAACCACATCCGGGGTCAATCGCCGATTATCTGTTGATCCAAAGGGACCCTCAACCAACAATCTGACTGGGATGATCTTCGGCTATCGTATCGAGCCCGGCGGATTACTCCACTCAATTGCCTATCTCAGCAAACCTATCCGAGCACCTCAAATCAGGGTCGATCCGATATCTTTCGGGAAATTGGACAAGATCCGGCGCCCTTTCTCTGTGACGAGGACATCGTCCTCAATCCGTACGCCACCGATTCCGGGGAGATAAATGCCCGGCTCGACCGTAACCACCATGCCAGCTTGCAACCGATCGCCTTTTTTGGCTCGCTGACCCATTCCGGGAGCCTCATGGACATCCAAACCGATCCCATGCCCGAGCCCATGCCCAAAACGATCGCCATAGCCTGCTTTCGAAATAACATCACGAGCAGCCTTATCCACAGCTCGTAACTCCACGCCCGGCTTGATCGCAGCAATCGCAGTCAGTTGAGCGTCCAAGACAATTTTGTAAATTTCTGTGACTTTGGCGGGCATTTTGCCGAATCCAAATGTCCGTGTAAGGTCAGACACATAGCCATCTACCCGGGCGCCCCAATCGATTAGAAGAGGCTGCCCCTTCCCGAGTTTGACTTTCTCGGACGGCGAATAATGAGGACGAGAGCCATTGGTTCGAGCGGCAATAATTGGAGCAAAAGCAGCTTCTTCGGCACCACGCATTTTCATTTCGTACTCTAAACGAGCACAGATTTCTCGCTCGGTTTGCCCACTCTTCAGCGTTTGTAGTGTCGCATCTAGGCCTTGCTGGGCAACCTTGATGGCTTTTCGGATGAGGCGAATCTCGGTGTCATCTTTAATGACTCGCAAACTCGCTAGGATGCCGATGGTATCGCGAACCTTAGATTTGCCGATCGCTCTGGCGAGCCCACCACGTTCCTGGACCTTCAAGTATTCTGCCTGCACCGCAATTTTCTTGAGTTTCAAATCTCCCGTCACGTCAGCGACTGCTTGCGCCAGCGTGGATTCACGCATGACGACTTTTGCCCACGATTTGAGCGGAGCAAGATCTTCCTCATATCGAAAATCGCTAAACACATATGCCGCACGTCCCGCGATCAGGAGATATGTATCATGCCCCAAACTGCCTGTCAAATAGCGGACATCCGCGCAATTTGTAATCAACATTCCATCAAAGCCTCTGCCTTTGAGAGCCCGGCGTAATTTCTGTAGTCGATTGCGAATGTGGTCAGGTGCCCCAGTGCGAGTGGAGGTCTTACCGGTTGTCTTCTTACGAGTGGTTTTTTTCTTGGCCATAGTGGGCGAGTATAGATTCGATATCACGAGCTGCCATCAGATTAGCCAAATTGCAGCTTCTCCATTTCCTCACAACAGCGGTTGGGTTCTCGTCCAACACTGCGCATACAAAAAGCCAACCCGTAAAATTACCAAGTTGGCTTTGAAAGTAATGAAATGGAATGGCCAGACCCGGACTTGAACCGGGGACACCGGCATTTTCAATGCCGTGCTCTACCAACTGAGCTATCTGGCCGACCCTCTGCGTTCACAGAGCGAGGTTAGCGTACACCAATCGCGGAATCTGTCAAGTCAACATACCGGATTCCGCTCAGAAGCGGTCATTTTGGGCCGGTTGTAGGTCGGATAACATAGATGGTCGATCAGCGGGTCCAGTTGATCTTCTTGAGCCGACGAATCGCCTCGTGAAGCCGATCTACTTCGACGGTAAGTGCTCCACGGAAGTAATTCTTGCCGCTCTCGCTAAAGCCACCACCCGGCACGAGTACAACGTCCGCCTCTTCGAGACATTTTTCGCAAAAATCGAATGATTCCCAGCCGTCCGGGCATCGGCCCCAAACAAAGAATGAGGCATCGGGCGGTGTGACCGCACAACCGATCTCATTCATTCCCGCGCAGAAGACATCACGGCGTTCGCGATAGGTTTGGAGCATTGCCTGAACATCTGGATGGTCGGTTTGGTCCAGCGCAACTGCACCCGCGGCTTGGACCGCATTGAATTGCCCTGAATCACAATTCCCTTTGACGGCTGCGAGTGCTGATACAACATCTGCATGCCCCACTGCAAAAGCAATTCGCCACCCTGTCATGTTGAACGTTTTACTCAACGAATGGAATTCGATACCAAGAAAGGTGTCAATATTTGCATTCGAGGCTTCCCACATTGAATGTGGCTTCTTCGACTCATCAAAGAACACCTCGCTGTAGGCATTGTCGCTAGCGAGAATGATGTCGTACTTGGTACAGAATTCAACCGCCTCTTCAAAGAACGAAAGCGGTACCACCGCTGCGGTTGGATTGTTTGGATAATTCACCCACATCAACCGTGCACTACGAGCAACATCAACCGGGATCTCAGAAAAGTCTGGCGTCCAATTGTTTGATTCGGTCAACGGCATCTCATGTACATTCGCACCGGCAAAAATTGCTCCGGACCGATATACCGGATACATGATGCTGCCGCACAAGACCGTTTGCCCGGGGTTGACAACTGCTAAGGGCAAATGGGCAATGCCATCTTTTGAGCCAATGCACGTAACCATGTTGCTTTGAGGATTCACTGACACCTTAAAACGACGATCCATGAATCCTGCCGCAGCGGTTCGGAAGGCAGGCGAGCCGGTATCAAATGGATAGCGGTGATTCGATTTATCTCGAGCAGCAGTGTCCAATGCATCAATAATAAATGACGGCGTCGCTCGATCGGGATCACCGACCCCAAGGTCAATCACATCCGCTCCCGAGGCAATGCGTTCTCGTTTCTTGTGATCAATCTCAATGAACAAGTACGGCGGAAGGGCATTTAGGCGGTCAGACCGTACGGTGGCAGTGGAAGTCGCGGACATAGTGAGAAAGCTCCAGAGTTTCTAATGAATTCAATCGCGGCTGTGGATACTAGGTGCTTGGTTTGTTTCACCCGCTGTTTACAATTGCTGCGCCACAAGATATGGATGCAAGTGGTACAACATCAAATAAACCACCACGCCAGTGACGGAAACATACATCCAAATCGGCCAAGTGATTTTAGCAAGTCTCTTGTGCTTGAGATCATTGCCTTTCAACCCATATCGAATGGTCATGATTGCCAAGACCGGAACTGATGCCGCGAAGATGACATGAGTCAACAACACCATCAGGTACACGCTCTTGGACCAACCGGGTACATCCCACGTGGTATGACCCACGCCGTCCGCCATTTGACGCAATGTGTGGTAGGTAAGATAACACGCAAGGAACACCGCAGAGATACCAAATGCGGTGAGCATGGTGCGCTTATGCGCTGCCCGTTTGCCTTGCTTGATCTGTATGAGTCCGACGATAAGGCAGCATCCCGCCAATCCATTCAGCGACGCGTTGATCGGCGGAAACCAAGGAATGAGGTCATTCATGATCGCGGTTATCCCTCGTTGCCCTTGTTTGCATCACCAAATATCCCTTGCAGTGCCTTCTCTAGGTCCGCGCTACCTTGTTCGGTCGTGACGGTGAACCAATTGATGATCCGCTGTTCGGGATTGACCAAGATCATACGAGTGCTGTGAATAATTTCACCCGTGTGTTCCAATTCCGGATCGACCCCTTCGGGTGTCTCCTCCATCGGATTCATCAAGGCCAATCGAAAGGTATCTCGTGCAATGATCTGCACGGTTTCATATTCGCCGGATAGAAATGACCAGGTATTTAAATCGGCTTCGTATTCGCGGGCAAATTCTGTGAGCCGCTCCGGTGTATCACGTTTCGGATCGACGGAAATCGAAACGAATTTCAGATTCTCAACATTTTGAAATTGCTTCTGGACCTTTCTCATTTCTCGAGTCATCGTTGGACATGGGCCCGCGCAATTCGTAAAGATAAAGTCAACGAGCCAATAGTTACCATCGAGTGATGCACTCGAAAATGTGTTCTCATCCTGGTCAATTAATGTAAACGGTGCGACCTTCCACTGTGACGCTTCTGCAATCGGGATACTGCCCGAAGTGGGATTGCCTAGCCCAGTAGCCAAGGCTGCAGCAGGCGGACCACTGTTCGTTTGTGCCCCATCTTTCATCCAAGCGTCCTGTCGCCTGGTCATGAGTACGTACAAGATAAAGGCGGATCCTGCAATGAAGAGGAGCAGCAAAACAATGAGTGTGTCTTGAATTGAAAAACCACGTCGTGTACGTACTTTCATTGTCTCGTATCCCGTCCAATGTTCTACTGGCGTGCCGCGTATTGTCTCACGCGATCATTCATGTTTTCAAGCTGATTTCGTTGGTCTTGCCACAATCGCAGTGGCTATGCCAAATGCAGCCAATGCAAATACAACTGAGATGGCAAAGGTCAACCACCATTTGTCAGGATCATTGAAGACAGACAGTGCGACGATGTCCGCCCCGGCATCTGCCCCACTTATGGTTGATTCCGGCGATGACGAAAGGAGCGGCAATCGAATCGCCGCCGTCGCCCAAGTCAACGGATTCAAATACATCGGAATACGTAACCAAGGAGCAGCGGTATCGGGCGAAAAAAATGCCCCCGAAAGCATCCACAGTGGCATGAGCACAAGGTTCATCACCGCATGAAAGCCTTGGGTCGATTCGCTCATCCAAGCAAACGCAACACCCACTCCCGTCATCGCAATGCACACCACCGCTAAACTCGCGATCGCTTGTACAACTGGGAACACCCCAGGAAAATCACCAAGCAACGGCAAGGCAAGGAGTAGCGCAATCGCTTGCACAAATGCGATCGTCGACCCGCCAAGCATCTTGCCCGCCGCTATTGACCACCTTGGTGCGGGAGAAACCAAAACCGATTGTAGCCAACCTTCATTGCGATCTTCGATGATTGAAATGGAGGCAAAAATAGCGGTGAACATCGCGACTAACGTCATCATGCCCGGCAATAGATACAACGAATAACTCGAAGCCGCCCCCGCATTGGATGAAGCACTTCCGGCATTCCCCATCGCCCCGGAAAACCCGCTGGCAAAAAACAACCACAATATGACTGGGGTCCCCACCGCTGCGCCTATACGGGCAGGTTGACGGAAAAATCGTGTCAATTCTCGGCGTAGGATAACTCCGGTAACCGCAATGCCGCTGGTTTCAGAAATTGAAATGGAGGTTGATTCTGCGTTCAAGCGATACTCGCCTTTCGAAACAAACATTGATGTGGGCCTGCACTCGATGATCACGTGAACTATCCGCTTGGAGGCGACTCTGTTTTCTCTTCGGGCTCTTCGGTCAAACTCGAATCTAGTCCTACTCCCGTTAGTTGAGCAAACACGTCCGCCAATGTCGGAGGGGCAAGGGTAAACGCACATGATTCACGAGCAAGCGTCGCTGCCAACTGCTCCAACATATCTGCTTCCGCGTTTTCTGTCATCGCTTTCCATCCGCCGGGTGTTTGGGCCCAATCAAGAGCTGCGATCGATGTTCTATTACGAGCGATCTTGCCGGGATGCGTCGATCCGTGCACCGTTACAAGCATGCCTCCCATTTGGTGCCTCAATGCAGCCGGATCATCATCCGCCACAATCATGCCTTCGTGAATAAACACGCAACGCTCACAACGGTCTGCTTCATCAATGAGATGGGTGGTCATGAGCACTGTGATGCCAGTTTCAATTCGACGTCGTTCAACATCTTCCAAAAATCGCTCACGGGCAACGGGATCTAATCCAACGGTTGGTTCATCGAGCATTAATAGTTGAGGATGATGCAGCATGGCGCGAACGAGGTCCACTCGGCGAGCCAAACCCAATGACAACGCTTTCACAAACGCATGCCGCTTGTCAGCCAAACCGGAGCGATCAAGCTCACGACTAATGATGTCGCGTGCATCGGTTGGACTCAGGCCGTACAGGCTAGCCTGACAGTGCAGATTTTCTTCAACGGTTAGATGCGGATCCAAGCCGTTCGACTGAAAGACCACACTGATGCGTCGTCGAATATCAAATTGGGCAGTAGAACCAAAGACCGAGACGCACCCCGCATCGGATGGGATCAACCCACTCACAATTTTCATGAGCGATGATTTGCCGCTGCCGTTTGGGCCAAGTAGCGCAACGGATTGCCCTGCAGGAATCTCCAAATCAACACCTTTGAGAGCTTCGACAGCGGGTGATTTGCGAGTGGCAGGATACGTCAGCCGGAGACTTTTAACGCCAAGAGCAGCAAGGGAATTCGCTCCGGTTGCGGTTGGTTCCATCCATGTTTCCCTATTGTTGTACAAGAATGATGATTGGGAGGTATCAACTGTCTGCTACGCCTTCGATTCGTCGCGAATTTCTTTTCAAAGCACTGCTTCAAGCACGAAAATGAGGAGCACTAATGGAAGAGCTGCTACGGTCCACAAGAAGAATCGGCGACAATTCTCGCGGCTTCGATGTCTATACAGATGAAACGCCAAGATGAGTTGAATGATGTTCAAAATGCCTAATCCCGCCAATCCGATCGGGCTAAGCATATCGACGAAGTAAGGCCACATTGTCATTGCAGAATAGATGAATGACCATCGAACCAGTGAGGCCATCGTCTTATCGAGATTTTTGTTGTCCACGACGGGCAAAATGAGAATATCTGCGGCGGCATATTCATCACGGTAGATTGAACCGATCGCCCAGAAGTGCGGAATCTGCCATGCAAACAAAATGAGGAACAATGCGATGGATTCGATGCCGATCGCCTCGCGAGCGGCAACGCATCCGATCATGGGGGGAATTGCCCCAGGAATGGCGCCGATAATAGTGCACGACCAATGTCGATATTTCATCGGGGTATATACAAAGGAATACAAAATGATCGTCAACAGGGCTAACCCAGCCGCCAGCCAATTAACAAACAACCAGAGATGAACGGTTCCCACGAGGGACAACAGACCACCAAAAACCCATGCAACATCCGGATCAATGCGACCGGTGGGCAACGGTCGATCAGCCGTACGTCGCATCAGCGGATCCTTGCCTCGCTCCACCCATTGATTGAGTACCGACCCTGCACAACCACATAACGCGGTACCAAAGATCGCATTAGCCAACGTGACCCATGCTTCCCCAGTACTCTGCAGCCCATCTCCCGCCAAAAGGAAGCCGAAAGCGGTGGTCACCAACACCAGCATGTTGAGCCGAAGCCTTGTCATCTCCACCAAATACCGAGCAATCTCGCGCGGCGAATGGTTATCCATTCCCCTGTTGGCAGTATGGGATTCAAGGTTGACGTTTTCTGTCTTGAGTTCCGCCAAATTCACTATTCTGGCCCCTGCAGATTGCTGTCCATTCAAAGTGTGCTCACATCAGGCACATCCGGTTCTGAGACCATTCATGCGCCCCCATGGTAGGCACATTGAGTTCACCACGTTTGGCAGGATTATGCCTCTGCCTTGGGGCGTTCGATCTGGAATGACCCGATTTCGAGAGCCATGTACATCGCCTGCATCACGATTTTCGCACCGATCAGCACATGGCCGGCCGTGAATAGAATGATGAAATCGTTTGTCACTTGGTCAATTTGATCATTCCGAGTGGTGACCCACCAGGTCCCAAATCCCCACGCCAATTGGATCGAAAGAGTGATCATCATCACGAACACTTTTTTCACCGGCTTCATTGCGGTCTTGCTGTTCCCGATTGGGCGGGTAATGACAATACCCAATACCGCCATCGTAACCACCATGATTATGATTGCTCCCACGACGTGAATGGCAAAAGCGCCTTCCGATCCCAGTTGCCGATGCATCGCCCCCACCAACGTCTGACCAATGGTCAGGAGAATCAGCAGAATAGCAAGCCCTTTGACCAACGGGGAGAATCGATACGGGTCAATTATCACAAGCGACCGATGATGAAGTTGCCCGATATCTGAAGCCCGTCGACGTAACCACCAAACAAGAGCGGTGACCGTCAATAGGAAAATTTGTGCGGTCGTCGCATGCACAACCGCTAACTTGAGCGCCCCGTCCTGCCCCCATGCATCAATAGATATCACTCGCGTTCCACCGAGGATTCCTTGAATGCAGACCAAGACAAACGCGACGGAGCCAAGCACGGCTAACCTTTTGGACCGCACGGGGCTTTGCTGATCGTCATTTTCTGCACTCACAACCTGAGCGGGTGTCCGAACCCACAACCAAATGCACAAGACCATGGTTTCCAGCCCAACCAGACTTCCAATCAGGCGATGAGCATGTTCATAGTAAATCCCGCCGACCATTTTGGAATACGGGAAGAGAAACATGTTCCATTGGTAACTGTTTGGCCAATCGGGGACCGCCAATCCAGCTTCCGCGCTGGTTACCACACCGCCTACCAAAATCAGGCAAAATGTCGTGATAATCGTCACCAACCCGAGCGCAGCTTGCTCTGCCGTGGTCCATTGAATACGCACCCATGGATCATTGAGATGCGACATTTCTTGAGAGGGTTGTTTGAGATGCTTGTTGAATTGGCTCCCAACCACCCCGCCGATTACTCCAACCAGGAGTGAAACGAAAAGTGATCCGGGTATCCAAAGCAGTGCACTCATCGTAATCTGATTGGCAGCATCGTTTCCGTATGTGCCTTCCGCTGCAGATGCTGCAGCGGAGGTATTGCCGACCGCCGACCCGACGAGTAAGACGTTCACGACCCCAGCGAGCAATAGCACACCAGCCGTCTTAGCAATGACGCCGTATCGGGTGTTGATTCCTTTAGCCGTCTTCGCGTACAGCACTGCACTGATGAACATAATGCCCAGCAGCACCGTGAGCATGAACCCCGGAGCCACAAAGACCTGCGGTAATCTACAAATGAAGGCAGCCAACCAAACCAGAACCGCGATGAGAAAACCTGCTGGAATCAGTCCGAAACGAGCCGTGCGGACAGGAATGATTGGTGGAGACGATTGGATAGAAGGTGCGTTGGTTGACATAAGGCCGATCGTAGTACATCGCTATCGATTCAGACCACTGAGTTGCGTGGGGTTGCCCATTCCAAGGTCCAACCCTGAGCCTCACACAAAAACGCTGAAGCGGATCTGAGGCTAATTGGACTGCCATTGAGGTGCGTATTCATGGATTGCATCCGCAGAATCATCCGCTGCAGATTCATATTCATAAGGCCCTCGGGTAATGTTGAGGTTAGATGGGTAAGCCTCCATTGCCTCTCCCTCTCGCTCATACCACTCCAACGAGTTTGCTTTCCAAGGATTGTCCACGACCTCATCCCAGAAAGTGAGTCGATTCCCCCGTCGAAATGCTGTAAATATCCCCAAGACGCTCGATGCAATGACGAAACCCCACGCCCAGAGAGGCGACAGTCCGACCACCGCATCGGTGAGCAACACCGGCCCAAGAAACAAGGGGAACGTCGTCATCAGTACCAAAATAGCAACAAACCGATTGGGTCGAGGATGTTGACGCTTGGGTGGAAAAGCTCTCATTAATCCAATGTCGATCCCCGCCATGATCGCCAATAGGATGAGCGAGGCTGCCAGTTGGACGAGCGGGTTTGCAATTGCCGATGACCACATCCAACCGATTACCCCATGATCCAATCCGAAGATCTTGATGCAAATGAATTCGACAACGCCGAGAATCGCAGGGTACAAAAATACGCGATTACCCAATTTGAAGGTCGAGGCTAGGCTGTTGATTACAAACGGGAATTGGGCGGCGACCAGCATGTACCACCCCATGGTGGAAATACTGGTTTCGGATGTGGTCGAAATAGACGAGCCGATGATCACGATGAGCGTTGCGACCAATGTAAGCCAGAAATGTAATCGCGCAACCGATTGATTGAGATTGAATCGCCACAGCCTCGGAAACCAGAAATACGTGGCTGCGCTGGTTCCAAAAATCAGCGGTAGGTACCAAAGCGATGATCCGCTCGCGATTCCTTGTCCGTTGGTGATATTCCATACCAACGAAAGGGCAAAGACAACGGGGAGCGCTGCAGCGAAATAGAATGCAGGATGTACTCTGCCTCGCCACGGAAACATCGTCATCATCATCGCAGTACAGCATATCACACTGGCCGCGACTGGTAACCACATCGGATTTAGCCCAAACAAGGTGGCAGAATCTGAGGTTAAATATTTTGTAATGACATATCCGAACACCGAATACCCACCCACCACGCACGCTGTTTTGAACGCAACGAATACAGCAGGTTGGCGCCTCCCCAACACCGCGAGAATCTCCATCGTGAACGCAAAGGCTGCGAACACCAATATTCCCCCAATGCCTGCAGTCGCAATCGACCAAAAAGACGACGATTCACCAAGGTGAAACCACAGGACAAAATCAGTAACCAGTGTATCAGGGACTGCTGTACGGCTTGCATTCCCGAAGATCAAGGGGATTCCGATCTTGCATTGAATAGTCACCAGCAGCATTGGAATGGCGAGCTGGCTCAATACCCAAGCGGTCACGGGCAATCTGGTCGGCGTCATTTGGGGGTAGCGAGAAACCTGAGTAGCGACAAAAAGACGAATGCTCAGCAAAATGACACTCAATGACCATCCGGCGCCTGCAGCAATTTCAAGCCAAGGCACCCAATCATTCAACTGCAAATCAACCAGACATGCAATCCAACTTATCGTAAACGTCCAGAACGCGACCCGAGCGATCGTAATACCGAAACGGTCTCCTGCGCCTGACTGAAGGGGAACAATCAAATTGCCCAGCGCACCGAGGATGAGAGGCACAATTCCAAACAGCACGATCAAAGGTGTATGGGCACCCCATTGCTCCAATAAAGTCAATGGCGAGCTTTGGTTGTGATCAGTCCAAATGAATGCAGGTATGAACACGAGCGCCAGCATGCCAAGCACGAAGAACTGGCACGCTAACTGCCTGTGGTTTGGGAAAACGAGGATCGCAAGCCGATTCGTTTTCGAATCCTCATATCTTGAAGCCGATGTCGCTTGAGATTCGCTCACTTCAAATAGTCCTCATTTGGCTCAATGGCAAGTCTGAATAGGATGGCCTACATCTGGAATAGTGTTGACCATTATCGAGTAGATTCCACCAAAACGTGCAGAGTTGGAGAGATTCTACACATATTTGAGAACGGCAAAAAAACAGCCTCAGGACGACTGTCCTGAGGCTGTCCAAATCTCGGTGAATACATTCTGATCATGAATTACTTCTTCTTCGGCGGGGAATAGGTGAAGTCGGCGGTCGTTGATTCGCCGTCTTTGACTTCGATCTTCATATCCTCGACGGTGGGCTTGAACTTGCTAAATTCATGCCAAGTCTTTAGTGTGTAATTACCTGCGGGGACGTTTTCAATGGTAAACTCACCATTCTCATCCACTACAGCGAAGTACGGATTTTCGAAGACAGAAATGTAAGCGTTCATCCAAGAGTGAACATCACACTTGAGCGGCATGCCGACTTCTACCTTGTCGAACGTCACTGTCTTGGTCATGTTGGCGACTGGTTGACCTTCGTTGAAGCCGTTGTTGATTTCAGGTTTCAGATTGAGGTTGTGGGCAGTCTCATCTGTATTATTGATATTCAACGTTTGGCCAACCATTACAGCCGTCATATGCGGGACGTATTGGCATCCCTTTTGATCGATTGTGGCATCTTCCATGGCCGCACCACTGCTGGTTTCGTCGGCACCTTCAGAAATGTAAACCACAACGTTGAGCAGAGTTCCCTTATCTTTATTGAAGAGATAGGACTCTTTTACCAGGTCGGAACCCTTGGGGTGAGCTTTGACGCAAAACGCATCGCCTTTGATACGGATTTTCTTCGGGCTCGCCATCTTGCCATCAAAAGTGATCTTTCCGGAGATCGTGCCGTCAGCCATCGCACAGGGTATTGCGATCAAGCATCCTGCAGCTACGAGAGTATTCATCAGTCGATTCATAAGCTTAATTCCTTTTCATCGGTCATCTAATTTCAAAGAGTGTGCAAACCCTCAACCAACTGGGATACCGCCACAAGCAAGGGCATTTTCTATTGTACGACACCGCAACAAGGCGGTTCATTCCATTATCAAATCAGGCGTAATAGCCGACTGCCCTCTTGTATCGCTTGACTCGAAGGCCAAGCCATTCAGGTATATTTTTCGCTTTGAAGAGTACATGATTGCCCATAAATTCTTGAATTCAAGGAGGAATCATTGGTTAGATGCAACAACATTCGAGGCTGTTTTCGCCCCGAACCCTATTGTTCCATGCAATTTCACTCCTCGATTGACAAATAGACATATCCTGACCCCATCAAATAGCCTTGCGGGCTAAGGAAGAGGGCTGCACTGTCCATCGGCCGGACACTTCGGCTGAAACGGAGAATTCACTGAACATGCCCGATTTCGACTTTTTCATTTGGATTTCCGTGGTTCTCGGATTCACCTTATTGGGGATAGTGTCCATCATCCTCACGCTTATTGGGCTTCCGGGCATTTGGCTTATGATCACCCTCATTCTGTCGCTCAAGCTCTTGGTCCCTGAATGGATTGGGTGGTGGACGATCGTGGCGGCGATTGTACTTGCACTCTTGGCGGAGGCCTTTGAACTTGTGGCCGGAGCTGCGGGCACCAAGAAAGTTGGCGGAAGTCGAGCGGCAGGTTTTGGAGCCATTGCGGGCGGTATTGTCGGGGCTATTGCGGGTAGCATGTTTCCCCCCATCATCGGTGCAATTATCTGGGGCGCAGCGGGTGCTGGCATTGGAGCCATCGCAGGTGAGCTTCACGCCGGAACCCACTGGAAAGAAACACTTCCTGTCGGAGGTGCAGCCGCCACCGGCAAATTTGTCGGTACCTTGGCTAAGGGTGTGGTTGCGATTGTCATCTTCGTCATGTTTCTCTTGGCTATCATTATCTAGGACTTGCTGCTTTTACTCAATTTGCGACTGGAGCAACCAAATGACTTCTGCAAATGTAGGCGATCCCGCACCACTGTTTGCCTTGCCCTACGCGCCCAAAGAATTGGTCGATTTGTCTGACCACCTCGGCAGTGACAAAATCGTCTTGCTCTTTATTCCGTTGGCGTTCAGCCCCGTCTGCACGATGGAACTATGTACCGTCCGTGACACCTGGGCCGACTGGAATGCACTCGATGCTGCGATCTTTGCAATTAGTGTTGATAGCCCATTCACGACTTGCAGATTTCGTGAGGAAGAAGAAATTCCGTTCCCCATTCTCTCTGATTTTAATCGAGAAGTGTGTTCCAAATATGACGCACTGCATGATGAACTCATGGGGCTTCAGCGAGTAGCAAAGAGAGCTGTATTTGTAATCGGCACGGACGGCCTGATCTTCTACCGCTGGAAAACGGACAACCCCGCTGACCAACCCATTTATGAGGAAGTTCGTCAGGCAATCATGGCTGCCCCGTAACGAAAAAACGCGTGTCAAACAGGTCTCGCATTGCGAGTCAGTCGGCATCCACCATGAGCAATTTCAAGATCGCCATTCGGATGGCAACGCCATGCGTGACTTGCTCAAGAATGATCGAGCTTTTTGAGTCGGCAACATCCGAGCTTATCTCGAGGCCACGATTGATCGGGCCGGGGTGCATGATCAAAGCATCGTCCGGGAGCTTTTCACGTCGACTTCTATCGAGTGCATATGACATGCGATAATCAGATTGCGAGGCAATTCCCAACCCCGCCAATCGCTCAAATTGCATACGCAACATCATGATGGCATCGAGGTCGGGTAGGACGTGATCAAGATCGTGTGACACTTCGATCCCCAACGACTCCAGACAATGCGGAACCAACGTAGGTGGCCCGACGGCAATGACTCGAGCTCCAAGACTGGTCAGGCCTTGGATATTCGACCGGGCAACCCGTGAATTGGCAATGTCGCCGACGATCGCAATTGTGCGATTCGAAAAATCATCTGAATCCCAATGGCTAGCCATTGAATAAATGTCCAGCAACCCCTGCGTGGGATGGGCGTGGCGGCCGTCTCCCGCATTGATCACCGGAATTTGTACACGCTGTGCAACCAAATGCGGCGCGCCGGAGCAATTGTGGCGAATGACGAGCGCATTTGCACCCATTGCCTCAATATTCAAAGCAGTATCTATAGTGGTTTCACCCTTGGATGCGCTTGACCCTTTGCCCGCCAATTCCAAGACGTCTGCACCCATCAATTGTGCAGCCCGGCAGAAACTCACTCGGGTGCGAGTTGAATCTTCGAAAAAGAGTGTGGCGACACAATGGCCACGCAATTCATCACATTGCTCATCGGGGTTTTTTACAACTGATTCATATCGCTGTGCAATTGACAGCACATGGCGAATCTCATCCGCAGATAATCGTTCTAAATCCAGAAGATGTTGATGCGGCCAAGCTCGATTCTCGACTGCCATGCGTATCTCCGTCAAAGATCAGCGTTTGCACAATACTTGTTGCCTACAGCACAATCTATTTGGGTCAATCACTATATTCCTGCTTGAGTTGTTTAAGAGCAGAAATGAGAGAATCGAGGTGCACTTTCTCGTGGCCAGCCGAAATTTGCACACGCAATCGAGCTTCACCTTCAGCGACCACTGGAAATCCGAAACCGATCACGAATACACCCAACTCAAGCAGTCGCTTGCTCATTGCAATCGCCTTGGCGGTGTCATGCACAATGATCGGGCAGATTGCGGTCGGGCTTTCTAGCACATCGAAGCCAGCGTCTTTGATACCATTGCGAGCGTATGCGACATTGTCCCGCAATTTGTCAACGCGATACGGTTCGTTCATAAGCACTTGAATCGCTTTTTCCGCAGAACAAGCGACACTGACCGGCAAAGCATTTGAGAACAATGTCGGTCGGCCCCGTTGCACTAACAAATTAATTCCATTCTGCGTACCGGCCACATATCCCCCGGCTGCACCGCCGAGAGCCTTGCCGAGCGTTCCGGTGAAGAAATCGATGTCAGAGCCTTTCAAACCACAGTGCTCATGGGTGCCTCGTCCAGTTTTCCCCATAACACCCGTGCCATGTGAATCGTCTACAACCAAGAGTGCACCATACTCATCACATAGTTTGCGCATCGTGGCCAGGTCTGCAATATCACCTTCCATTGAGAAGACACCGTCGGTGACCACCCAGATAATCCCTGACACATCCGGATTGTTTTTAGCCTGCTCAAGTCTTTCCCGCAGCGCATTCATATCACTGTGCTTATAGACAGTCTTGTGAATTCCCTTCTTGATGGTGGTGCTCAATCGCACACCATCGATGATTGAGGCATGATTCAATTCATCAGAGATGATCATGTCTTCCGGCTCACATAAGGTGGCGAAGAACGCTTCATTCGCATTCCAGCAAGAAACAAAGGTGTAGGAAGCTTCCACGCCGAGAAATTCTGCGATTGTCTTCTCGAGAGTTTCGTGGGGTGTGAATGTCCCGCAAATGAACCGTACAGAAGCGGTGCCCGCTCCCCATTTTTTGATGCCATCGATCCCTGCCTGCACGACATCAGGATGATTCGCCAACCCGAGGTAATTATTCGAACAGAAGACCGCACAGTCACCAAACCCTCGGATTGCGGTGACCGCATCCATAGGCCCTTCGAGCATTTGCAAAAATTTGTATTGCCCAATTTCTTCGAGATTCTGCAGGATTGCACCTGCGCGAAAGTTGAATGATGTTATGCCACTTTGGGCGGGGACGGTTTCTGCACTGGTTGACATGACGAACACTCCCGCATTTCAGGATGGAAAGGGAATTATGATGATTGTACCGTTGTCGTGGTTTTGGAAATCTAAGCCCGTTGACCATGCAACGGTAATACAACACTATTCAGAGTGTTTTTCCATCACCCGTCAAAGACCTGAAACTCACCGAAAATAGGCTCAGATTCGGTGCGATGTCCATTGGTCTCATGAAAAGCACTGGTCTGATCAATCCAGCTCAAAACTCGCACTTTCCGGCACGACAAATTCGATATTGTTTCGCTCAAGGGATACGCCCATTGCTGTGTACAACTGGGCCAGCGAAATCTGATAGATCGCGATTGTTGACAATTCATCAAATTCAGCGTTTGCAAGCGACTCTTGGCGTTGCAATTTGAGGTTGAGGAATTCAGGCGTCATTGCCTCCTGCAATTCCCCTTTGACCTCGATAGTGCGAAGGTTTTCAGCTTCTGCTATTCGAGTGGCTCGCGTTGGCTCGAGCAATTCGTAGTTCAAGCGTACCGCCCTGAGTGAATCCTTCACCTGACGAATAATCGTTTGCACCACTTGTTCGTATTCTACAATGGACTGCATACGTTGCAATCGCGCCGCCCTGTAGTTGGCTTGTGCTTCTCGATTACCGATGGGGAATTCGAGAACCGCGTTGAGGATATAGTTGATTGTCTCGCCATCGGTCATGTTTGACCATGCACCAGAAGTGCCATCATCAAGCCCTTTCCATTCTGCGCGGGCTTCAACATCCAGGCGAGGCAAACGAAGATTGTCAGCCAGCATTTGTCGAATAGATGAATCATCGATGTTGAGCAAGGCTTGACGGACTTCGGGTCGATTCTGCAATGCGGATAAGATTGCATCACGGTAGTTGAAGGTAATTGCATCACGGACGGGCGAATCAATCGGAGCAACCATGATCTCGCTGCCAACTGGAATTTCAGGCGCACTCATGATTTGCTTCAATCCGTCTGAAGCTAGAACGATTGAGTCTTTGACGCGTCGTACCTGAACCTTTCGGCGTTGCACGCGAGCTTTGGCATCGGAGATCTCAGACGGGGTAACGTCAAAATCCTTGCGTTCAATCAGTTTGGCTTTTGTGACTTCGCCTCGTTCAAGCAGACGCAGTGCAACGCGAAGTGTTTGCCGTTCGCGCCAAAGTTGCCAATAGGCCAATTCGACTTCATTGACTTTGGTGAGGATGGAATCTCGAAAACCCTCGATCTGTGTACGGTGCGCGTTTTCATTGACACGAATTTGAGCGAGATTGACTTCCGAGCCGAACCCACGCAACAAGGGCTGTTGGATGCCCAATTCGATTGATGATCCGATCGCAGGATCGGGTGAGGTATCAAGCCCAGAGTTCTTATTCTTTGCACGCGAGAGACTGGTCGCCAATTCAACTGATCCACCTGAAATGAGCGATCGTCGAATACCCGTTCGGAAACGGATCGTTTCTGAAGCGCTTACTCCTGTCCCCGTGGGAATGCCTCCAATGACTGGCGTAACCGTAGATTCATCGGTTTTGTCAAACCCGAGATTGGTGACAATAACGCTATCAAATCGAGCCTCAGCGGCGATAATGCCAGCTTCAGTAATAGCGGGGTTCATCGATGCTGCTTGGAGCTGAAGATTATTCTCGACTGTACTTCGAATAGCATCGTGCAAATTCACCCGTACAACTTGTGTTTCTTCTCCAAGCAGATTCTTCTCAACTGTGATAGGGATCTTCTGATATGAATCTGGGCCGGCCATGTCGTGGAGTTCTTTTTGAACATTCTCGGAAAAACTCGACTCAATATCGTTGGGAATGTCATGCAGTGTAACATCTTGCGAATGAATTCCCCCCATTTCCATTTCGCGATATTCGCGTAGAGATCGATACAGCTGCGCATTCGGCTCTTGCCGCTGAATCGGTCCTTTGCATCCAATCAGGCTGGTCAGAGCAACCACACCGATCGGCAGAATAACTGCGGTGTTGAACAATGACGTTGGGGTACGAGTAAGCAATTTCGTGGTCATCTTCATGATGCAATACATCCTTGTAGGCCGTACAACGCGACTCGATGGGCAGTCTGGCGCGAGATCATAGTCCACTTTGGGGCGAGTGGCGGCAGTTAGGCGGGTGAAATCGTTGTTTGTTGGTCGCAACGAATCTCGGTCCAAAGTGTACCGCTCAGGTAGCATCCCGCCATCAACCCGCAACAATAAGATAGTACAGGAGTTGCCTCGGATCCTTTTTGAGCGAACACCTGACACTCTAGCTGCCCACTCTCTAGTATATCGGGTAGAACATTGGAGATTTTGACATGAAAACGATTCCCTCGGTACACACTACTCCATCCCGCCCGAGCAGTTCGGCGACAAACCGAATTGGCATAGCTGCGATCTTGCTCGCTTTGGGGGTCTCGCTCGGGTTCTCTCAGGATCATCAGCTGGTTTCTGCTGCTCGTGCTGCGCAACCCGAGGCGGCATCTGCTGACAACGCAGAAACCCCTGTCCGCTGGGGAGTTATTCTCCATGATGATGTTCGTATTCGATGCGGACGCTCAGATACGTACTACCCGATTGGCACCTTGGATGCGGGTGCATATGTTCAGATCAAAGAGGTCTTCCCTGAGTCTGGATGGGCATGGATCGTCCCCCCCAAGGGGTTGACCGGATTCATGAATGCCGATCTTCTTGAGGCCCCAGTGGGATCGGATTGGTATACGACCTCTACTCGACTACGTGGGTCCTTTCCGAAGAACAACGACCCCCATCAGAGTTGGAAGCGATTCTATGTTGAGCCAGGCCAATCCATTCGGGTGCTCGAAGAGATTTCAACCGACCGGGGAAGTTTCTACCGCGTTGAATTACCGGCTGATGTTCCCGTCGCCATCATTGCGAGAAATATGCGTGACGCCACGCCCGCTGAAGTAGTCGCATGGAAAAAGAAGTTGGCTGCAGCCGCTCTAGGCGACAAGTTGCAAGCCAAGGCAACTCCAGATTCGGAATCTACACAACCGCCTCCTCCTCCAATCGACGAAAACACACTTGCAGCCCAACCAGATTCAACCGATGCTGCTGATGCTACAACGGAGCTCGTCAATCCTCCCGTCGAACTTGAGCAACCAGGTGAGACAGAGACGCAAGATCTGTCGACGACTGTTCTCGCCAACGAAGCACGAGACATGGAGTCTGATCTGCGCGAGTCCCCTGCTGATGACCAGCCATCTTCGAACCAAGTAGACGACAACAACGCCGTCGATCAAAATGAAGAGGCAGATTCTAATGCGACCACCAACTCAGATTCGATCAATAAGGAAACGAATGAACCGGTTGCAAACGAGGTCTTTGAGGCGACCGGTGATGTCACCTTTGAACAGTTAGAAACCATTTACGAGCACCTCAAGACCCTTGATATTCTAGAAGCAGAAATCGATCCGTTGATCACCGGATACGAGGCGATCGAAGCTGACGATTCTGAACCAGGAAAAATACGACGGCAGGCGCGGGTTCGGCTCCGTCTTCTCAAGCTACGCCAACGCAGCCAAGCGTCTCAACGGCGAATATTGGAAAATTTGGACGTGGCAGAGCGAGGCATACAGCGTGCATTGCAGCAGTCAGATGATCGCCGTAAACAAGGCAACCACGTTGAAATGCTAGCGGGAACGCTTCGATTATCGTCGGTGTACGATGGAACGCACCTGCCCTTGCGGTACCGGCTGACGGATGTGGTAACAGGCAGAACGTTGGTGTATATTCCACCAAAGGAAGATGCACACCTTGAAACTGTTCTTGATGAAACAATTCGCGTGTTCGGTCTGTTGTATGATGACCCCGCACTGAATGTTGCCGTTCTCGACCTTGTTCGTTTTGATGTTCAGGCAACGGACAATGAAGATGAGATTGCTAACGACGAAAGCAACGCGAGTGGTTGATGCCTCAATGTTTCGCCACTCATTTGCCAAATTTCGGGTTCTGACACGCATGGGATATGCGAAAATATACCGTTTGCTACTCAGCTCCTTCTTCAACAAGACCTTTTTCCTCCCTGCCAATTCGTAGAGGACCATAAATGGGCGCGGATGAAGTAGAACAATTTCAAGACCGAGAAGCGCTCCGAATCTTCATGAAACGCCTTCTCACCGATCTGCGTGCGCTCGAATATCTGCTGGACAACGATCATATTGAAGATGGTGTACGACGTATCGGTGCAGAACAGGAAATTTTTCTGGTCGACAAGAGTTGGGCTCCCGCGTCGATCGCGCCGGCTCTACTCGAGACGATTGATGACCCGGCCCATTTCACTTTCGAGTTGGCTCAATTCAACATTGAATGCAATCTTGACCCGTTGCCATACGGCGGAACCTGTTTAAGTACGCTTGAAGAGAATCTCACGAAACTCATAGGGAACGCCCGCAACGCAGCCCAACAGCATGATTGCAACGTCTTGCTTGCTGGCATTTTGCCTACGTTACAAGTTTCAGATTTGTCCATGGACAATATGACGCCACGGGATCGGTTTTATGCACTCAACGAAGCGGTGACTCGATCACGCGGCAGCAATTCCTATGACCTTCGCGTTGTCGGGAATGATGAATTGAGTTTCACGCATGACTCGATCATGATCGAATCGTGCAACACAAGTTTCCAAATTCATTTCCAAGTCAGTCGCGACGAGTTTGTCGATTTTTACAACATCGGACAAGCGGTTGCTGGACCGTCTTTGGCCGCCAGTACCAACTCGGGTATTCTGTTTGGTCATCGACTCTGGGAAGAAACACGTATCGCCATTTTCCAACAAGCGTTGGAAACACGTGGCAGTACTTCGGAAGTTGGCAATCGACATTCTCGTGTCACTTTTGGAACCAAGTGGGTCGACAATTCCGTTATTGAAATTTTTCAGGAGGACATCACCCGCATGCGTGTCCTACTAGGCGGCGACCTTGGCCGAGATCCATTTGAAGAAATCGAAAGTGGTGTTGCACCAAAATTGCGGGCCTTGCAACTGCACAATGGTACGGTTTACCGTTGGCTTCGACCCTGCTACGGCATTACTGATGGCATTCCGCATTTGAGATTAGAGAATCGTTTCCTGCCCGCGGGCCCCACCATTGTCGACGAGGTGGCGAATTCGGCATTGTGGTTCGGCCTCATCAGCGGGATGCGATCACGTTATGGCGATGTCACCGAAGTCATGACATTTGACACCGCCAAATCCAACTTTGTGGCGGCTGCCCGACATGGACTAAGCGCACAATTCAAGTGGATTGACGGCAGGACCATTCCCGCTCATGCCCTACTGCGAGAGGAACTCATACCGTTGGCACGGTTTGGACTGCTGGAATCGGGTATTGATCCCACTGATGTTGACCGATACCTCGGCATCATCGAGGAACGCGTTAGTGCCGATACGTCAGGTGCTCGATGGGCCATCCGGTCGCTCTCCAATATGAAGGATAAGGGCTCAGAACGCGAGCGATTGGCCGCCATCACCGCAGCCAGTGCAAAATTTCAGGAGGCAGGAACGCCGGTGCACATGTGGCCTGATGCCAATTTGGGGGATGCGGGTGGATGGGAATCCAACTATCTCCGCGCTGAGCAGTATATGACGACCGATGTCCAGACCGTTCATGAAGATGAGTTGATCGATCTTGTTGCTTGCATGATGGATTGGGGACAAACACGACACATACCGGTCGAAAACGATGAACATCATGTTGTCGGTTTGGTATCGTATCGCTCACTCCTTCGCCTCCTCGCTCAAGGACAAGGGCGCAACAACGAAGAGCTCGTGGCGGTCAAAGATGTTATGAATCCACACCCCATTACCGTGACGCCCGATACTCCAACGCATCAAGTGATCGAGGTCATGCGGATCAACAAAGTCGCCTGCCTACCAGTCGTCCGCGACCACCGACTCTTGGGAATTATCACTGAGCGCAATTTCATGGGGGTTGCGGCTGATTTATTACGTGAAAAACTGCATGCCCCATAATCTCACCTCTCAGAAAACCGACGGCGTTTTAGATCATCTGGTGGTGAGGATTGCTGCGCTGCATAATATTCCGCGCAATGCAAACGGCTCCTCTCATGCAATCTGAAACGACTGCTTCCCTATCAAGAATCCCTCCCCGGGTCTTGGCGGAATATCACAATCCGAATATAGCAGGGCCCACCATTATCTGTGTCGCATCCATGCACGGAAATGAGCCCTCTGGAATGATCGCAGTGCAGCGATTTGCCGAAGCGATGACTCCTGAGCTGCAGTCAAAAATGCGAGGCGATTTCATAGGAATAACCGGGAATCAACTCGCAATCCAGGAACAGCGACGATTTATCGACGAAGATCTCAATCGAGTTTGGTTTAACGACCGTGTTGAGCAAATTCGATCCACTCCTCACGCTTCATCTGCTCCACCACCCGCCTCCCATGAAACGAATGAGCAGCGTGAAGTGCTCAAGGTCTTTGATCGCGCCCTCCAGAATGCTCGCGGACCAGTTTATTTCGTCGATCTACATACGACGTCATCCAAGAGTCGGCCATTCGTCCTGATTGGTGACACTTTACGCAATCGTCGATTTGCTCGTTCGTTTCCGATTCCCATAATCCTCGGTTTGGAGGAGCAACTTGATGGAGCCATCACGGAATGGGCCAATTCCCAAGGGTGCATTACCGTCGGTTTTGAATCCGGACAACATGATAACCCCGCCGCAATTGATCTACACGAAGCCGGCCTTTGGATTGCCATCGTGGCCGCTGGATTACTCAAAAAAGAAGATGTCCAACGTTATCAGGAATTCCGTGCGTTGCTCGCTCAGGCTTCTCAAGACCTCCCGCGGTTTATTGAAGTACGCTATCGGCATGGGATCGCAAACGATGAACATTTTCAAATGCAACCCGGATTTGTCAATCTTCAGGCTATAGATGAGAATGAACTGCTTGCTCATGATGAACAATCAGGGGCCATACGTAGTCAAGAGAGTGGACGTATTTTGCTTCCGCTGTATCAGGGCGAGGGATCAGATGGATTTTTCCTCGCTCGCGATGTTAAACCCGTTTGGTTAAAAATATCTGCAATACTAAGGCGACTACGTTTTGACCATCTCGCTCCATTGCTTCCGGGTGTGACTCGCCACCCGACACTACCTCGGACGCTTACGGTCAACCCACATGTTGCGCGGTGGTACGTTTTTGAAATCTTTCATCTCCTTGGCTACCGTAAACGAAGACAAGAAGGTGAGATGCTCATTGTTACCCGTCGAAAATTCGACTTTTGATCGCAGTCGATGAGCACCGCGATAGCCGCTACTTGCTCATCCTTTGGTTGAACTCTTCCGACTTTCCGCGAGCAATCGAGAGCGTGTTCCAATCATCATCCCCAACCAGGATGCGGGCAATCTGCACTATTTGCCCGACGTGATATCCGTAATGGTCAATCTGCCGAATCACGGCATCGATAACAGTATGGTGCTCTCCTCGAATTGTGATGTTGTGCATTACATCTTCCGGGCCTAGGGAGTCGAGTGTTTTGAAAACACATGCCCAACCAGATTCCCAATCGTTCATTAATTCCTCTCGGTCTTTGTAAGAATCGAGGAATTCGGTATCACGGTGTCGATCCGGCTTTTCGCCATCCGTCGTAAGGAAATTGGTCCAGCGTGAGCGCATATTGCCCGCCATATGCTTCATGATCACCGCGACGCTATTGGTTTCCCGATGCAAAGGCTCATGCAATTGGGCGTCGGAAAGTTGAACCACTGCTTTCTCCGTAAGAGATTTCTGCCCTCGAAATTTGGCGGTAGCGCTCGCTAGAAATGCTCTATTCGCTGTGTTTGTTAGATCCATGAGCGCATCTTCCGTTTGGTTAATCTGATGTTCTGGTTGAATTGGTTCCGCCATCAGTTTGCGGGATACTATAGTGTGCAACCATATGAAGCCCTGGATAGTAAACCTCATTTCGACTGTGCAACTCACGCGACTCGCCAATGCATTTGCTGGCGTGGCGAATTTGTGGTTCATTGCCCTTTGGAGCAGAACACATCCAGACATTGAAGTCTTGCAACCGCCCATCGATGAAATGCCACTCTGGGTGCTTCTTGGCTTGACCGCCATTATCGGCATTGGTTTGTCCACGTACGCCGGCGTCGTGAATGATCTCTTTGATCTCAGACATGATCAAACGTTTTCCCCGGACAAACCACTCCCGGCCGGCCGCATCTCACCTCCGGTTGCCACATTCATAGGCTTCTTTTCCCTTATTTTGGCCGTGGTCGCATCTATCGTGCTGGGGCCGTTGCCATCGTTCTTATGTCTTGCAGTAGCGATGCTCATCCTGTTTTACAATGCGATGGCACGTTTCCTGCCCGGTTTGGGATTCGTTACGTATGCTGCGATTCACGGGTTACTCATGCTCATGATTCACTTTGGATTGCTCTTTATCTGGCCGGTCTTGTTGATCATGGTGCACACGGCCGTGATCTCAGCCGTCGTTCATAAACTCGAAGACAAACGACCACGTATTTCTATTTGGACAATACTCGGCGGTACATTCCTCATGTTTATTTTGGGATTGCTGCTGTGGGCTCAAACTGGATTCAAGGGGCCGGTTTGGAACACTGAAGTGTTTTCCCCGTACGGTCTATTGTGGCCGATCGCAGCAATCATCGTGTTTGCCGGGACCGTCATTAGCAAGGTTCGCTTTGCCTCCAGCCCGGCATTTGCTGCAGAGAAATTGCAACGATACGGCGCGCTGTGGATGGGCGTCTACGGTCTAAGCTGGTTACTCGGCGGCGGCTTGTACAATGAGTCTCTCATCCTTGGATCACTGGTACTCATCGGCGTCCTCTGGATGGCCCTCATCCGCGACCTCGGCGCGTGGATCGAACAACCCATCGGCTACCGGTGGTAGCCTGCTGACCATCTATTCGCAGCACTCGCCCGAGCGCGCGTCTTGTGACGTGTCAACCGATCACACGATAACATACTTGGTCTTCAAGGTGAGTAAATTTGATATGACAAGGGCCATAGTCGATTGCCAAATCAAAAATCCTGTGAGAATCCAAAGGTAGTCTGGCACCAACGTTGCGCCCTCGAACATCAGTGCGCTTACTGGAAAAACCAGTGAGACTATTGCTGCAGACACTATCGTAAGCAATATTCGGTTTGGCTCTTTTCGAAACAGGACAATCGCAAGTGGGCAAGTTCCAATCATCCCTATCGCAGCAAATGATGTGTACATTGAGTCAGCAAAAAGGCCATCAAACGGTGAACAAATCCAAGGCGCTACTACATACCCAAGAGATGAAGCAAGGAAGGCCAAGATCATGAGAGTCCGACTTGCTTTTTGTCGTATGAGGAGAGGAATCACAACACCAATCGCAAACAAGACCCCGGGCAAGAGATGCACATAGTCAAAAAGAAAGAACGACGCGGCTCCTGACACCGCGCCGAGACCTACAAATCTCCGATGACCTCGAATGCCCCAGGATCCCATGTGCTCCTCAACTTGAACATTCTGTGGAAGCGGCACTCCGCATTCAGGGCATTTCTTCCTGTTTAGCCCATAGAGCATGTATCCACAAACCGGACACTCACATTGCCACCACTTTGGGGGACTGGATTTTTCGCCTTGGTTTTTGGGTTCATCAGATGAGCTTTGCATGACGGTGCTTTCATAGCGATACCAAGCCAGTCAGACAATCGTATTCGATCCAGCCCGCCCCAGCAAGTCTACTGAATCTTATGCAGGGCCTTCTCAGAACTATTTGTCTTTGATTTCAGGCATTTTTGGACGAGTTTCCGTTTGACGTTTGGCATACGATTCGACTCAGGTTTGAACAACCATCTTGCTGGAGACAGGACCGATGACGATGACCGAAACTGATGCAGTCCACTCTCTGGCCGCAAATGCTGCCAACGCCCCAAAGAAGCCAATCCGAGCGCCACATGGGACCGCGATGACCTGCAAATCATGGGCAGCGGAGGCGGCCATGCGGATGTTGATGAATAATCTTGATCCGGAAGTCGCAGAAGCACCCGAGAAACTTGTCGTCTACGGCGGCAAGGGTCAGGCAGCACGATCATGGGAAGCGTATCACGCGATCATTCATTCGCTTCAAAACCTAGAGCCTGATGAAACACTGCTTGTGCAATCGGGCAAGCCGGTCGGCATTGTTACGACACACGAGGACGCACCTCGGGTACTTATTGCTAATTCCAATCTTGTCCCCCATTGGGCGACCCAAGAACATTTTGATGAATTGGATGCCAAAGGGCTGATGATGTTCGGGCAAATGACCGCTGGCTCGTGGATCTACATTGGCACCCAAGGGATATTGCAAGGAACCTATGAAACGTACGCAGAATGCGCTCGCCAACATTTCAATGGGACATTGAAAGGCACGCTCAACGTCACCGCAGGCTGTGGCGGAATGGGCGGCGCGCAACCGTTGGCAATCACGATGAATGAAGGCGTTTGCCTCATGGCGGATACCTGTATCGAACGCCTTGAGAAACGAGTCCACGATCGATACCTTGATGTCATCATCGCAGATACGAATGAGACAGTCTTGAGCAGCATCGACCAGGGTATCGATATGGCTCTGGAATGTGTCAACCAGAATGATGCGAAATCCATCGGCATCTGTTGCACCGCAGTCGATCTCTTAAAGCGATTACGGGAACGACAAATCGTTCCGCACACATTGACAGATCAGACCTCTGCCCACGATCCACTCAATGGATATTACCCGCAACAATTGACTCGGGAGGAAGCTGATTCGCTACGGGAGAGTAACCCGAAGGCGTACGTCAAGCAGTCGACTGCAGCAATGACCGAACATGTACAACTCATGGTGGAATTACAATCTTCCGGCACAGTTACTTTTGACTATGGCAACAACTTGCGACAGCGCGCATTTGATAACGGCTACAAGGACGCGTTCGACTTCCCCGGATTTGTGCCCGCATTCATTCGACCTCAATTCTGTGTAGGCCGAGGCCCCTTCCGTTGGGCTGCATTGTCAGGCGATCCTGAAGATATTCGGGTGACAGACCAAGCCATCCTCGAATTGTTCCCTGAGGACGAATCACTACGCCGATGGATTGAGATGGCAGATGAGCGAGTCGCGTTCCAAGGTCTTCCCTGCCGCATCTGTTGGCTTGGGTTGGGGCAACGAGACAAAGCAGGATTGAAATTCAACGAGCTGGTCGCCTCCGGCAAAGTGAAAGCACCACTCGTCATAGGTCGAGATCATTTGGACTGTGGTTCCGTCGCCAGCCCAAATCGTGAAACGGAAGACATGAAAGACGGCTCAGATGCAGTCAGCGACTGGCCTCTGCTGAACTTCGGCGTCAATATCGCATCTGGTGCCAGTTGGGTGTCATTCCATCACGGCGGCGGAGTCGGCATTGGGTTTAGCCAACACGCTGGCCAGGTTGTGGTCTGCGATGGAACAGAGGCAGCAGCCAAGCGAATCAAGCGAGTGCTCACCAATGATCCCATGATGGGCATTTTCCGGCACGTCGATGCGGGATATGACATCGCAGACAAATGCGCGGCCGATCAAGATGTTCAGATTCCAATGAAGTAGTCTCGTGTGACCACAATCCATCTTAACCAAGTTAACAACTACCCTAATTTGATCACATAGACGAGAGTGATTCTAAAAAAGCCCGTAAATCGTTGTTTCAAAGTCCGCAATTCTACGATATAGTCTACATATGACAGACACCGCAACTATTGATCCTCCAACCACGACTTCGACTGCTCCGCCCAAGACGAAGCGGCAAACCCACACCGCGACCAAGCCGAAGAAGCCGGTCCCGTGGCATGTGGTGCTGCACGATGACAATGACCACTCCTATCCGTATGTCGTGGATATGGTGGCCCGGTTGTTTCGCAAGAACGTTGAAGATTGTTTCTTGATGGCTCAAATTGTCGATCGGCATGGTCAAGTGATTTGTGAAACCACTCATAAAGAACGGGCAGAGTTCAAACGCGATCAGATCATGGGATTTGGAGCAGATCCGTTTATCCCACGTTGCAAAGGCTCCATGACCGCGACTATCGAGCCAGCCACTACCGGCGATGATGCTAACGACAGCAACACAGATTAATAACTGATTCGGGCTTGAGCGGGCAGATGACGCATTGATGATCTCTCCCGCCAATTCTGCGTTTGCACATCAACACAAAATGATTCTCATTCTTCAGATTTGACTGTGACCACAGCATCTGGAGTGTTATTGCGCTCATCTCCAACCAATCCCGAAATCACTTCATCAATGAGGTGAATCTCATCCGTATGCGGATCGATGGATGCAGCCCCCATTTCGAGGAGCGCGTTAAGTGCTGCCCGTTGCTCTGCTTGCTTCTTACTGGACGCCCAACTGGCAGGGTATTGGGTTTCTCCAATTTCTACTGTTACCTTAAAGCACTTTGCATGATCAGGCCCATTTTCATCGATCAAGACATAGGTTGCGGGTCGCTCAAACTGTTGTTGCGAAAACTGTTGTAAAATTGACTTGAAGTTATACTGATGACCATTGCGAAAAGCTTGGTCAATGACAGGAATCATGTGCTCGAGGATGAACGTCCGTGCACTATCAAGCCCGCCATCAATATGAATTGCCGCAATGACAGACTCAAAGACCGCAGCAGAAACTGAGCTGGGCATGCCGTTTCGTGTTTGCATTCCTTTGCCTAGCCGCAAGAGTTGATCAATCTGAATATCCTGAGCAATCTTGGCGCAGGCGCGTCGTGAAACGGCCGCGGATTTGATTTTGGTCAGATCACCTTCAAGAAGGTCAGGGAATGTAACAAAGAGATGCTCACACACGACCATGCCGAGGATGGCATCGCCAAGAAACTCCATACGCTCGTTACTGGCTTGACGTGTTCCGGCCACCGACGCATGTGTCAGCGCCTCATCAAGAAGCGATGGGTCCTGAAAGGTATAGCCGAGTATTTTTTCTGCTGTCGCTCTAAATTCACTGTCCATAGATCAACCATGCTCCAGAAGGGTCAAGGTCGAATGGTTGCGGACGGCGTGATTGCCTGAATTGAAAGTCACGCCCTAGCGTCGGTCACCATTCAGCCGAATAATCCAAGATGGATCAAGCAGGTTGTCTCACGAGCCGCTGGAATTTTGCCCGCGGCTCGGAGAAGACATGCTTTGACCCTTTTAATATACCACACACACCGCCTTGTCGTCAATGCAGATTCGCGAGTTGAGACAATAATTCAGAGAAAAACCATTGTGCGAGGCCCAAATCCACGTTTATCCTCCCTATTCTCCTTGTTGGCTGGTCTGCAGGACCATTGGAGCATATGCTAGCAGCCGATCGATCTTCCCCTATTTGGAAGATCGCTCTGTTATTTCAAGCATCTCTGGCGACTCATTTGAGATGCAGATTTTGTGGCTGAACCCGCAGTTTTGACCTTCTGGAGCAGGTTTTCCAGAGCAACACAAACGGCGTTCGCAGGAAAGGTTTCACACGTGCATTATCCAAAAAGAACCAGTAATATCAAACGCCGACGGCAGTACGGCTTTCGTGCTCGCATGAGAACCAAGGCTGGCCGCAATATGCTGAGCCGCAAACGACGTGTTGGGCGTAACCTCAACGTCAAAGGGCTCCGCTAAGTTTCCTGTTCTCATACGCTGTCTTCTCTCGCAGTACGAGATGAACACAATGTCTGCCTATGACATGTAGCGTGCAAATGAGAGCCGTTGACATTCAAGTTGTTGAAGTACATCTAATTCCGGATCGCATAATCATGTGCGGTCCGGTTTTTCTACGCGCTCTACGAGACAAAGCACGTTCGCGCAGTTGAGCAATAGCCCATCCCACCTACTCGACAGGTGGTGCATTTAGGTTCTTTAGCATCCATTCTTTTTAAATGAAAAGCCCCTGCCGTTTGAATGAACGACAGGGGCGAAACTTTCAACTGAGGATTTCATCTACCGGAAGATCAGTTCCTTATTGGATTACCTGATTGGCGATATTTGAAATCTTGCCTTGGGCTGCTGCCTGCACCCAAACATCAGTTCCGGCGGTGCCATCGGGCACGTTTCGGACCAATGTTGCGAATCCAGCGACGTTGACCTTGGCGGTTCCGGCCAACTTAGGATTCTTGATGCCGAGCGTCACGTTGAGCGGAGGCACGACCGTGTCACCCAAGCCAGCGAGGCTGTAGGCGAAGTAAATGGTCGAACCTTCATCACCTTCTGTCACGATGAAGCGAGTAATCTCGCCTGCAATCATTGGCTCAACAGTGAGGAACAATCCGCCCGGCTCGCCACAACCGATGGTGACGATCTTCAACGCATCCACTGCAGCTTCGGTCACCGAATCATTCGGATTGTCCGTCGCTGAGAAACGCACTTTCATGGTGGCAGATGGTGCGATGAAATCTGAAACATTGAAGGAGTCTGTTCGCCAACCTGCGCCATTCGAGTAGGATCGAACAGATGTCCAATTGCTTCCATCATCATTGGAGATGTCGACCGTCAAGCGATCACCATCATTGTCATCATTGGTGAACCAGTACGCATAGTCGACGGTTGCTGTTCCCCCGCTCAAGTTGAATGAGGGTGAAATGATGCGGGTCGGTCCACCATCAACATCGGAGTTGCCGGCAACGTTGTCAGTCAATGCACATGCACCGGAGCCATCGAAATCGTCTCTCGGATCACCACGGTCACCACCACCTTGTGGTACGCCAAATTCAAATTGGCCGTCAGTAGTAGCGACATGCTCAGTGGTCCATCCATTGCCATTAGCATTTTGGAAATCTTCAGACATGATCTCATTCACATAAGATGCGCCGTAGGCGGAGTATGCGACTGAAGGTGCATCATCAGGATCGGTGATCGTTTTGCTGTCAGTTGTTTCAACACTAACGTAGAATGAAACGGTTGAAGGACAATCGACGGTGGGAAAGACCGCATCGTACACATTGTCGCTGATTTCGTTCATCGCCAATGCAACCCAACCGTTGCCATCGTTGACATGTAGCATGCCCGTTCCGGGTTCGGGATCGGATACATTGCTAGTTACATCAACCCGCATCGTGGTTCCACCATCAGGTGAGACAGATGTGGGACGACCGTTGGGATAATCAAAATCAAGGAAATCTAGCGGAGGTGCGTCCATATTGTGGAGGCTGAATCCGGTATCAATCTCATTGTAATGCGGCGTACCGTTGCCAATATTGCTGTCATCATCATCCAGAATAAGGAAGTCGATGGTGACGGCAGGGCTAATACCACCTGAGCTCAGCAAAATCGAATTGATCGTCAAATCTTGCATGATCTGCTGGTAATCTACAGGCTCAGAAACCGCCATCTCATCTCGAGTGTGCCATACAGCTCCGGAGATTACTTGACCGCAGAAGTGTACTGCGCCGCTACACGGGTATTGCCTGTTGTTGTCGCCGGTACGAATCATCGTTCCGGGGCCAAAGAAATCTGCACCCACGACAGGATCATCAGTGAGGACCATTGAGACACAGTCAGCCATACCTTCGTGGTAATCGCCTGAAGGATTATTGCGTCCATCGTCGACGATTTTGTGGCCGTATTCGTGATACACAACGGTCGAATAGCCGGTATTGACACAACCGCCGCCTACTCGATAGAAGTTGATCGATGAGCCATCATAGAACGCGTTGCACGTAGAATTAAGATTGACGTTCGCTCGGAACGATCGGTTCAGACTGGGGTACGTGGGATTCACGTCTCCAAGGAAAGTGTGAACTTCCGAAGTCTTGAGCATGACGTTGACTTCTGAAGTATCGAACTCCGTCATGCCGCTGTTGTGCACAAAATCGGCTGGACCAGGAGGTGTTACGTTTTGGTCGACCAAAATGTCGGCACCTGTTTGGTCATCAATGCCTAGCGAGAGCGAAGGGCCATGCATTTCAGACCGAACGGTCACCTGACCACCACCGCCATTGGCGATGTTGAAATCGCCGTTCTCATCTGTCTCACCTCGATTGCCGGAGAGAATGTCAACCCAGACGCGAGGAAGATTCTGTAAGACTGGGGGATTCGAACCGCTATCGGGAAGCAAGCCTTCGGTGGCCCATCCTTTGACATTGCCGACCACATCAACCGTACGGATCAATGATTGGCTCTTGAGCAGGACGCCAGTCTGGGCATCAACCCAAACGCGTTTGCGGTCATAAGAACCTGGAAGCGCATGTCCGTGCATGTCTTGTTGGATATCCGCTCGATTGTCACCTTGTGTAACGATATAGGTAAACGCGAGAACTGCTTCATCGCCTTCACCTTCGTCGGGATTGACAAAAATCACTTGGCGAACGTCGTCCAGGTCTTCAGGCTTGTTGTCGCCGTTGAACATCGCCTGTTTGCCTAGCGTGCCTTGAGCAGGCACCTCGAAAGCAGTCAAGTTCTTGATGTTGTTGACGACTTCCACGAGAGGGAAGCCAGGCTCGTTGCGAACCACCAAAGTGATTCCGCCACCAAACACTTCCATGCCCTCATGGATCTGGTCATAATAAAGGGCCATCAATTTGTATTCGCCAGTTTCACGGTTCAACATCAACGGCTGAATATCAAGGTCTTCATGAGCAGGTCGGAACCGTAGATTCTCAGGCCTTACACCAAGTACATCCGCGTGATTCTGAACAAACTTATCCGCACTCTGATAGGCATCGCCACCAAATGACATGGGCGAACCGTACAAGCGTGAAATCTGATTGTTCTCCGAGTACACACGAACGCCAGCTGACTCTTGTTTGAGGTCATTGAGCGGGCTGGCCATGAGTGGGAAGGCGGCAAAGAAGGCAGTTGCTGCACCGAGAGTCGCAAGCGTTACTTTCTTTCTCATATCGAGTCTCCAGTAATTTGTACATTGTTAAAATGGGAATGAAATGACAGTTCAAGCACTTCAACCTCACTCAAATGAACAAGGTATCAACGCATACAAAAGGGCTAATTACGAGTCTATCACAATCTGAAATTGAAGGAGCCACAAATCAGGAGATTAGCTCTCATCACCACGTCCTCATCGATAGGCTTGAGGACTATACAGGATCGGCGTGATTGCGCACACCTTTCCCGCTAGTCCTTCGTTGATTGAACCACCTCCATCCCCCCAGTATTCCGTGGAATCGCCAGAAACGAGGTCCGTAGACATATTCGAATTGGGTTCAAACGAACGTCCCATATCGCCCATTCTTCGCCAAATACCGTGGTTTGACCTGCGAAAGCAAGCAGCCGACGCAAATGTGTTGTATGATACTGCTGTAAGTGCCCGTAATGGACGACGGGCTATCGACAGTTGTATTGGCAGAACGGATTCAGCCGGACAGGCAATATCGTTGGCATTCTTTTTTCGTTGCCAGCGCGATGCGGTTCCTTATGCGCAAAGACGCGAATAGGGCGACCCATTGAAAGGATCCGTTTTCGCTGCCATGAATTCCTTCCCGCACAATTCCGCGCCTGCATTGCGATTGGTTCGAGAGACAATCGAAGCCGTGCCCCCTCATTCCTCTCAGGGAGTCCGCTTGGTCGAGGATGCTCGTCGCGCTTACGAAAAACACAGTTCGGGATCGGCTACCAAACGAATTGCTCGAGAAACAAGACGAGCAGCGATTAATCCAGATATGCAGTCAGCTGATCCTCGATGGATATTGGCCGCAGAAATTGAAAAAGAACTTGATGGAAGTGCGTTGCCTCCCGCCAATCGGCGTCGGCTGCTGCAATTAGCTCATCGGCTTCAATTGCGTCCATTCGACGCCAACCTCGTTATTGCGGTGGTTCAGGATGCTGCCCGGTGTGGCACATTGGGTGAAGGGGCTGACTCGATTCAAGATAGCCTGGCAATTATCCCGTCCATAACGCATCTTGGTGAGAATCCAGCTTCCACAAATACTCCAAATCGCCGTCATTCTCGACGTATGTGGCATCTAGCAGTTTCTGCGGTGGCTTCAGCGATTTTGGCTACTTTGCTCTTTCTCGGCATGCTCAGCTGGTTTTTTCAGTCCACAACCGGAGTGTAGGTTCTTTCCACTTGCCTTCGCATCGAGGCTCCGCTGCCCCCGACTTTGAGCCTTTCAATTCAGTTCGGCCAAGTGCATACGAATGCCCTTTTTCCCTGCATTGTCAATTCGGGTGATTCAGCTACACTTCCGACCATGACAAACAAGAGCAAGAATAACAAGAAACGAAACAGTCGCCGCAAACCACTGCCCTGCCCGGGCAAATGCAATGTGCTGTTGATCGGCGGAGGTGGACGCGAACACGCATTGGCGTGGAAGATCCGCCAATCGCCCCGCATCGGCAAACTGTGGGTAACGAATGCAGAAAATCCTGCCCTCGCTAAGATCGGCAATCCATGTGAAGTTCGCATGGAATCGAGCGACCGCTGGCGGCTCATTGATTGGTGTGACAAGAAGGACATTCACCTTGTCGTCATAGGTCCCGAAACGCCACTCGCAGAAGGCTGGGCGGATGACTTGGCTTCCGATTCACGGATGGTCTTTGGTGTGAGCAAGGAAGCATCTCGCTTGGAATCCGATAAATCGTGGGCAAAGCAACTCATGCGAAGCGCCGCTATCCCGACAGCTGAAGCTCGCATATTCACAAATCATGAACAAGCTCATGAATACGTCTCGACCCGTACAGATGTCCCCGTCATCAAAGCGTCAGGACTCGCCGCCGGCAAAGGTGTCATCGTGCCCAACACGATTGAAGAGGCGACTGATGCACTGCAGGAAATCATGGTGGGTAAGAAGTTCGGCGATGCGGGCGACACGGTCATTGTCGAAGAACGACTCACCGGACCTGAGGTATCAGTTCTGGCATTCGTGGACGGCCGTAACATTTATGTTTTGGAAGCAAGTCAGGATCACAAACGCGTTGGAGAAGGTGACACTGGCCCCAACACGGGGGGCATGGGTACATACTCTCCGGTCCCTGGCGTTGATTCGCAAATGCTCACCCAAATAGAACGCGACATCCTTGTTCCCACCGTCGATGCGCTCCGCCGCGAGGAAATCGAATACAGGGGGCTGTTGTATTGCGGATTGATGCTCACTGCGGCTGGTCCGAAGGTCATCGAATTCAATTGCCGATTTGGAGATCCTGAATGCCAATCATTAATGATGCGCATGAAAGCGGATTTGATCCAGGTCATGTGGGCGACCGCCACGGGCACACTCGACCATGTTTCTATCGGTTGGGATAAGCGAGCAGCATGCTGCATTGTCATGGCCTCCAAGGGATACCCCGGAAGTTACGACAAGGGCCTTCCAATAACAGGAATCAAAGAAGCAGAAGCACTCGTTGAAGATGGATCAGTCAAAGTCTTTCATGCAGGCACAGGTTACGACAAGAGCACGCTCATCACCCGAGGGGGTCGCGTGCTGAACGTCACCGCGTTGGGCGCCGATTTGCAAACTGCGCGAGATTTGGCTGTGCAAGCATGTGAACAGATTTCGTTTGATGGTGCCCAATATCGCAAAGACATTGCGTGGCGGGCGCTTGAAACTGCCGCCTCAAAATAGGACTGATGGTTCATTAATCTGGCGATGAATCAAAATGGGTACTAACACCATCCTGTGTAACCCAAATGGTTTTGCCGTTTTCGTCGTCTCGTTTCCCGACAGCGCATTCGACGATGACATCTGCCACAACTTCCGGCGATAACGTACACTCTTCAGGCAACTCTTCTTTGCTGATCAGTTTGCGCAATAGCGGTGTTTCCACTGCACCCGGAGCGACCGAAAATCCCTTGATATTGCTTGCTTTTCCTTCATTGCAAACTGAACGCGCAAATGAATTCATCGCGGCCTTGGTTGCACCGTACATCAAGAAACCGTCGAACGGATCTATTGACGCAACCGATGATACGTTGATGATGCGGCCACCTGACTCTTGTTTGGCCATGATGTTCCAACATAAGTCGATTGCCAATGCAGGGCCAAACACATTGACGGCAAACAACCGGTCAATTTTCTTGGTTGCCTGTTCCCCCAAAGGATGCAATGGCGCATTTCCTGCATTGTTTATGAGTACATCGATGCGCCCGTATTTCTTGTACGCAATATCGATCAGCTGATGCACATCGCCCGGCGAACCTACATTGGTAGGTTGGCCAAGAATATTGAAATGCTCGTATTGGCACATGATCTCATCTACGGTGGTTGCTAGCCGCTCAGGTTTGCGGGCAGCCAAGAGTAGATCGTACTTCAAAGCTGCCATTTTAAAGGCAACCGATCGGCCGATCCCGCTGGACGCTCCGGTGATGATGGCAACAGGCATATGAACACATTTCCTATGAGATTACTTGCATCAAGATTGGCGGTGTGCAACCGACATCAGACATTCGAAACGTCGGGCGTAGCGATTCGTCGGATCATCCAACCTGAAAATGAATCACGCTGTGGGATTCGGGATGAACGCAATTGCGTCGCCGCTGCGTAGGATGCCTGCGACCAACACGCGGCCGTACACGCCGCCTCTGCAATCGGCTTCCATGATTTCACGCAAACCTGCATGAAGCCCGTCCATCACACTACAGGGTTTTGTTTCATTCAGAATTTCAATCTGCACATCGTTACCGATTTGTATAGTCTTACCAATCCACGGCTCCAGTCGATCCGTCCCCTCAACAAGCACGTTGGCTCTTCGAGCAGACCAGGGCAGATCCGCGCCGGCAACCTGCATGGTTTCGTCCCATTGGGTGCGAGAAAGGAATGTCACGCCTCGCTTGACTGCTCGTGGAGGTAAATCTTCCGCTACCCCACCGCCGACTTCGACATGTGCCTCTTCAAGTGGCTGCATAGGCGCACCCGCAACGGTTCGGCAGACGAGCCCGCCGACAGAGAGGGATTGGTTGTTGGAATGACTGTCATCTGCCATGAATTGAGTTACGTTCCTGAATGTCTTTGCATTGGATCAATCAACCATAGCCAGTCGTCAAGGAGGAATTGGAATCGCGCGCTAAGGAGGGCGATACGTCCCATGACGGTGAATCCAAACCCAGCACCGAATGTAACCATGAGAACCCAAACACCCAAGCGTGACACTTTTCCTACCACGCCTTTGTGTTCGACGGAGAAGAAGAAGTAGATCAAACAGGAAACAATTCCAACTACGATTGTCCAGTTGCCGACAGTAGCCCAGAAGTCGAATGCACCCGATCCATCGCGTACCCATAATGGAATGATTGTACTCGAAATCTGGACGATGAAGTCAGACTCCAAATGTGCAACCAGACGGATTCCTGCGGTCGCACCAATAAAGAACGCGAGCGGCCAACGTGATATCCAGCCACCCTTGGGCATAAGTCGCCACAAGAGCATGAAACTCATCACGAGAGGCACAATATAGATCAACTCAGAGGTGGCCTCTTCAGACAATCCCGGGGTTGACCAACCTCGCACAAGCCCGGGCGACAATTTGCCGAGCATATTTGGAATCAGTGAAGTCCAAAACGCAATCACCATGAGATAGGCAGCAGAACTTCCGATGACGATTGCCTCGCCCGTTTTGTAGAATGGATTATCGCCAAGAAGGAATGAGAGAATCGCTAACGTTAGAATTGCGCCAAGCCATACTCCCAACGTGTTCTTCGTACTAAACACAATCGTGGAACCGTCGACAGGTGCCCCACCATTAGCCTCTTGGGCTGCGTCAAAAACATTGCGGGATGATTTGGACTCTTCAGTCCAATTAATCGTAGCGAGTATGTCTTTATCTTGCACCGCGGGGTCATTCGCATCAAACCATTTGGCTTCGGTGGCCGTGCCATCCGCACTTGGTACATCAATCTGCACCTTGCTGATCTCGGTCAATTTAACGTATTGGCTTCCCATTCCAGTCATGCTGTAACGCACGATCAGAAATGCAGCACCGACAACAAAGAGGATGATCCATATGAGGGATTTGTTATTCATGATTTACATCTCCCCCCGACTCTTGCCAACGAAGTAAATGATGTTTGCCATGACGATGAGCAAGATGATCAACAGGTGAGCGACGAGTTGAGGACCCATCCGTTGGAGTCCCATACTGGTACGTCCATTTTCTTTAAAGTGATCGTATTTTTCTAGCAGCAGGAATTCATACTCTGCTGCACCTTTGATCGCAGCCAAGATACCAATGAGTTGATTTGGAATATACGGATACAATTGTGGAGCTTGCACACCAGTGCACCCACCCACAATTGGAATGTCATATGGAGTGCATGCATACTGCACCCATTGCTTCGTGCCGGGGTCACCTGCGCTCACACTTACAATCATATCCATTTCCTGAATATTCTTGATATTCGTTGTGAGCGGGATGTTGTCCAGCGACGTTCCTTTTTGATCGGTGGGAAAGAGTTGCCGTAAATCCGTCACGACAACTTTGATGACACCTTCATTGCCGGGCTTGAAGCCGAGACTGACATAATCAGTGCCGTATTCAAGATCGGGATACTCACTCTTGAGGAGTTCCATGTTTTGTTGAATCATGGGTACACCGAGGGGCCACAACGCCATGAAGTACATCTTAAGTTTACGTTCCGCACATTGGCGGGTGAATGCGTAGGCCATGGGCGCCAATTCACCTTCACTACCCGGGTCATAATCAAAGGCCATGAGAATGCGTGAGCCTTCAGGCAAGTCCTCCATTGCCTTGAAGACATCCTTTGACATCGGGCCCGGCTCTTCGGGGAAAGATGTTCCAAACAGGATGGGCAACAAGACAGCCAAGAACATGAGGGCGAAGATCCATCGCCGATCAAGATCGCGTAGGAATTCATACATGGTTAGTCACCATCCGATCCGAGGTAGGAACGATCTACACCCAAGAGGACCTTGAGCGATGTAGAAACGATGCCCAGTGCGATACCGATCATGATTGCTCGGTTCCCCGCAAGGTTGAAAATGTTCATGATGGTGTCGCTCAATCGATCAAGCCGCAAGCCTTGTACAAATTGTGCAAACCAATTGTCACCCAAAGGCATTGAGTCAACCCAGCCGGTGAGGAACATCGCCAAATACGTTCGCCCGAGCAAGACAACAAAGGCTGTCGCGAGAAGCAACATGGCTTCAGTGTTCTTCGCTCTGAATGCACGGAAGGCGGCAGAAGCAATGTAGAATGCAAGCATGGCAAACATCATGGATGTCAACGGCTTCACGGTGTACTCGTACATCCAGCTAAAGCCACCGCCCTCAGCAATGTAGTCACCGCTCCAGGCGTAATCAGGAAATTGAGCATTTGGATGGACGCCAATCATGAACAAGCCAAGTATCAGCGTGATGGCAAATGCGAGGATGGTGATAATGGAATATCCCCAACCTTCACTTTGGTCAGATACTTTCCGAAGGTGTTGCTTGAGCAGGTTTCCCCCGCCGAGCACAAATGCAACTGCAGCAAGCAGGTCGAACCAGATCATCGCGGTTTCACCCCAGCCTTGAGCGATAGGGATGAAGTGAGAAATGATGAGCACAAACCCGACAATTGCAGCTATGAGTAGTGGGACTGTTCGTTTCATTATGGAAGAAATCCTCCAGAACCAAGAACGTTATCTGTCATGAAATTCACAAATCCTTGTAAGGCGCCAGCTTGCAATCCGCTTCCGTCAGGGGCGACCGTCGCTGTCATCACAGCAATGGATGCAGCGAGGCAGCCAATGGCGATTGCAATCAGGCCGAGGAGTTTACCGACATCCTGCCCCTTGAGGCTTCCCAGTTGATGGGCCTCGCCAGACAGATAAGCGGAAGCAGCGAAGAACTCTTCGCCGATCAACGTGTAATCACACGCGGCTACGAAGAACGGAAGCTGAGACGGCATGGCGGTGCCGGCGATTTGAATCGCGCCAATAGAATTGCCAGTCTCCGCCAAGATAAGTGACTCAGCGTAAAACGCACCCATATAAAAACAGGCGGCAGGCTTTTCGCGGACCATTTTGCCGGTGACGCCGGCCACATAACCGAACTGTTCGTCGGTGACGTAATTGATCCGGTCTTCCTGATACGCATCAGGTCGACCGGCCGCAAGGAATGCTGCATGCACTGTCTCCCGAGCCGTCGTCATGACGAGGGAGCGAGATGTCGGAACATCAAGCGATGCTCCATATTCCGCAGCCAATTTGGCCACGCTTGAAAGGACGGTAATACCAGCCACAGTTTGAATGTCATTGATATCTTGAATGCCGGGGACAAACAGGCAGGATCGCCCGAGTTCGGTTGCTCGCCCCACCGCTTCTTCAACTGCTTCAAGACCAGCTATACGTCTGACTTTGAGCTCACGTCCTGATTTGGCCATTTCGATGAATGCAATCACCGACCCGCCAATGATAAACAGGATGATGCCGAACCAGGCTTTTCGCCGGTCAAACAACTGCATGACCGGGTGCATCCCTTGATCACCCACAGCAAAGGCTGAACTGTCGCCGCCCGGCCCGACGGCTGCGACGCGGTACTCATAAATCAAATCGCGGTCATCACAATTCGGATCGACATAACCGGTTGCGCCATAGGTCTTTTCGCCCGCGATTTTCCACTCAGTCCATGTGGAATCTTCGAAATCTGACTTGAAGCGACGTTGAATCTCATAAGACATCACACGAGGTGGCCCTTCGTCGGTCACATCGTCGGGGGATAAATCCCATGAGATGTTCAACGATTCGCCCGCATCGTTTGGAACGTCGGTGACTTTGACATTCGTCGGCGGGGACAGAGTTCCGGTTGGTCCGCCGTCTTGCGCGAACAATGGCTGAGCAGTCAAGGCGAAGATTGACGCGAGGGTGAACACCCACACGATCATCATCTGCATCGACCGAGATCCTGGCGGCATCAATTGGCGATACCGTACACATTGGTCCTGCATATAAGACACTCCTCATTAGCCTTCAATGAGTTCTACATTGGCCCGGGGAACGATGACGCTCTCGCCCGATTGGAGGTCAACCTCCAGCACGCGGGCTTTGGACCCTGAGTCCAGTGTATGCGGCTCGGTGGGCAGAGCCGAGACTTCTCCCAACAAACCAAAATATGGATCACGGATGATTCGTACGAATTTTCCAACATCAAGAACACCACCTTGAGAAGATCCGCTGGCATGACCAGCGTGACCAACTTCAAATGCTGCTGATTGATCCTTGAGAGGGATTAACACTTCGGGTCGCATAACACCTGCACGTATCTGCGTTGATCCATTAACGGAAGCGTAATGCCCTTCATGCGATCTGAACAGATCGAAGGTACGCTCCGCCATGGCGATGTCACCAAACCCTTCAGTGATGATGACGGTGATGCCCATTTTTTCAGAACCGGTGATTGCCACCCCAAGGTCGTAGCCCAGAAAGTCTCGCAGATCTTGGTCATCCAATCCGCCTGCAATCAATGCCGCCGCACCAACATCACGGGCTTTTTCGACGGCGGAATCGTGCATGCGAGCTCCGCCCACGACGATGCAGCCTTTCATGTCGGGCGTAATAAGATCAGGTGTCACTTCCTGATCATGGGATGTGCACGCGAGTTTGATATGCCCAAACGCTTCGCCGCCGATCCCAAAGATGCCTTGTATGAAGGCGATATCAGATTCGACAGCGCAACCTTCGTTGGAGATGACTTCTGCCACTTTCCCGGACAGGTACGCCAGCACTTGCACTGGAACGGGCGCACCGCGCACAATAAGCTGGCCGGTGGTCGGCGAAATCGTTTCAATGGTCCCCTCGACTTTGGACTTGTATTCATTCTTGAACATGCCAAAGATGCCCTTGGTGCGAGCGATCGGCTCTCCCAATGCGATGGAATCACCCTCTTTCTTGAGCATGCAATCCACCACGTCAGCAGGTGGAAGGGATAACACGTTTGCCAAATTGATTGGGAACACATCGCCGGGCATGAACGCTTCTGCGATCACGTCCTCAGCGTGAATTTCATCGCCGACGTCGACTCTAACTTTACCTGCGATAGGCAAAATGCGTCTGACACGATGAGTCGTGCTGCTGGAAACAGTTAATCCTGGAGAATAAGCGGTAGCCATAAGAATCACTTTATTGGTTTGCACGAACTGCAAAATGGATGCAACTCGTTCTGAATTTTGTCAACACTCACTATTGATTGAATCGCGATCAAGCTGCATTTTTATACGCCTGCAGTTTCATGTGCAGGGTACATCTCGATCGCATTGACCCATTTTTGAACCATTGCTCGACACGTGTCTCGATCTTCTGGAAGTTGGAGTGAGCGGCCACGAGCATCGAGGACAATACCGACCGTTCCGCCTCGCACTTCGTGTTCAACTCTTTTGCCGGGACCATTTCCGAAATCGAATCCTCGAGTCGGCTCGACGGTGGCAATGGCGGTTTCATCTTCGGCCAAGGGGAAGAGTCTTAGTTCGCCGTTGGCCATCTCACCTGATTCATTGATGGAATCTCCCTTGATGGTGTAGCTAAAACAAGGCTTGCCAAGTTTGCCTTGGCCCTTCGCTGCAACACAGGTTCCGAGATAGATCAGGCAATCACGCTCGAACACTTCTAGCGAAGCTCGAGGATGCACCTGCGCCAACACCCCGAGATGCGGCATCATGAAAATACTGTCTTTCGCCAACGTCGTAAATCCTTCGGGTTGGAATGAATCGATCAACATCATGGCGGTTTGGTGCATGCGCGGAGCATGGGATAACACTCCGCCGGAGGCAACGAGAAGATCAAGTTTCATGTTGTTGACAATAGTTTCGCCACTTGATTCCTGACTAAAGGTATCGCCGACGGTGCGCTGCTGCTGAACACCCTTTAGCGTTGTCGCAAAGTCCTTATGCTGTTCGTAGGCTAAGCGTAGTGCTTCACGAGCTACTGCTTGTTCGAACACGAGTGCTTCCATTGATTGCGGGATCGTGGTTGGGCGAATCATCTTATTCTTCACGCGATTGCGTAACTCGCGTTCATCCAAATCGAATGGCACCCAGCGCAGAATGGATGGGAAGGACGCCTCTGCACATACATTTGAAATCGAATAACTCATGCCGAGATTTGCACTGACGGTTCTATTGAATGTCCCATCAAAGACTGAAAACACATCGGTGGTCGCGCCGCCGATATCGACACCAACTGCGTTGATTCCTTGACGTTCTGCGATCGTTTGGAGAATATTCCCGACCGCACCCGGGGTTGGCATGATAGGTGCATCTGTCCAGCCCATGAGCTTGTCGTAGCCCGGAGCGTGAGCCATCACATGTTCAAGGAAGATATCGTGAATTTTGTCGCGGGCAGGCCCCAGATTTTCACGTTCTAGGACCGGGCGAAGGTTGTCAACGATCGAAAGCTCGACGCTCTCATCAAAGGTATTGCGAATAGTGTCTGCTGCATCCTTATTCCCTGCATAAATCACCGGCATGCTGTACTCAGAACCAAACCGTGGTTGTGGTTTGGCGGGCGCAATCAACTCAGCCAACTCGACCGGCTTCTCCGTTGTTCCGCCATCGGTACCGCCAGAAATGAGCACCATGTCCGGACGCAATTCTCGAATCCGTTGTATTTGTTCGTGCGGTTTGCGATCATCATTCAACGAAATGACATCCATGACGATCGAACCTGCACCGAGTGCCGCACGCTTGGCACTGGCGGCGGTCATCTCGCGCACCACGCCTGCAACCATCATTTGCAGACCACCGCCGGCGCTTGACGTTGAGATATATAAATCAACACCAACATCGCCTTGCGCGGGTTGAATAATGTGCCCATCGTCGTCGAGAATACGCCTCCCCGCCAATTCACCAACTTCGGAAACCGCATTGGCGACGCCGGCAGTGACATCCGCGACGGGCTCTTCCACGGTAGTTGGTGCTTCACCGCGATGCGTCTGACGATAGGTCCCATCCACTTTTTGAATGAGGATGGCTTTGGTGGTAGTCGAGCCACAATCAGTGGCGAGAATTACACTCATCTTGTCCAGATCAATGTCGGTCATAGTGCTCTCATTCGGACGAATGCTGTCCGCTCTTTCCATACTGAATAGGGTCGTCGTCAACCGCCGCTTTTGCTGGCGATCCTTTCATCTTGTTCTTTTTCAATGAATGCCGGCCATGCTTCTCATCCAAGACTGATTCAAAATGTTCGATTCGACTACAAACATAGTCAAACGAGCCACGATGTTCAAAAAACTCTGCAATCGGTGTCCAGTCTTCAGCCGTCAGCCGTGGACGTGGAGCCTCTCCATTACCCGATTCAAGATCTGGTTGTGATGCCATCATGCTGATGAGTTTCGTGACAATGGTCGCAGCCGGCTGTGTAAAATGCATCGCTTGCGAGAACACATAATTCATTGGCCTTGACATCTCAATCATCGCGATGGCTGGTGTCGTCATATGCCGACGCGCGATCTCTTCAGCCAAGAAGTCAATCGCCACACGTTGTTGTTTGGTCGGAACAGCAGGCCCCGCAGGATCTACGGCAAAGGCATTTCTTATTTTCTCTTTGAATGTGCCCATAGTTTGCATTCCTACTTCATCAGTAACTCAAGCGTGTACTCGTGGTGCTCAGCCGCCTCATTTCGCAACCTCTTCAGAGGAAAGAAGTGCTTCATCATCATTCTTGAATTCGTGCACTTTGATTCGCTGACGAATCTGCTCAATCACAGTCTCTCGCGATGGACCAAATCGGATGTGTACACCTCGGTAGACGTCCAATCTGCTCGGAATCTTCCGAGTAGAAAGATAGCCGCCGTTCTCGTTGCAGACGAATCTCCTTACCTGATCCCAGCGGATTCGCTGCACTCCAAAAACGGACTTTGCGATGATTCCCTCTTCATCGATTCTAAAACGGTGTGGAAAAAAGAAAGACCTCAAAGAAAAGACCAATGCTGCACAGGAAAAACACCCCCATGCAACCGCTGATACCCTAGAAGCACCCATCCCATCGCTAAAGACGTAGACGGCCACTCCAGTAATGAGCACCATTAACACGGCCACGACGCTACCACTCTTGTTCTCTCGGAGTGGATGGCTGACCCAAGATGTCGTCTCTCTATCAACCACGTCGCCTCCAACTACCAATGATGGAATCACGTTCATCATCTCACTCTATTCTGGCCTTTATCTATTCAGAAAAGGCGATATCAGAAGTCGGATATGATATGAATTGGACGAAGGGTTCGCTACTTTGGAGCTGAAACAAACCGGGGGCCTGCCGTGAGTAGTCAACAATCCCACCACCGCATTTTCAACAAGGCTGACCTGCAGGATGCTCATACTCCCCAGGCGGTCCGATTTCGCCTTCGAAATCAACGCAGTGAATCGTATCTCGGCGACTTTGTATTTGGGGCCATCGACGGCACCGTGACCACTTTTGCAGTCGTCACGGGAGTGGTTGGAGCTGGACTAGCTCCGGAAATCATCCTCATCTTAGGTTTTGCAAACCTCGTCGCGGATGGCTTCAGCATGGCCGCAGGGAGTTTCCTTGCGACCCGTGCCAACCATCATTATGTGGACCATATCCGGAGGGTCGAACAGCGCCATATTGAATCTTTCCCTGAAGGCGAAAGGGAGGAGATTCGTCAGATCTACGCCCAGAAAGGATTTGAGGACGAGGACCTCGAACGGGCCGTCGAGATTATCACTGCGGATCGAGAGCGATGGATTCATGAAATGCTTCAAAATGAATGGGGATTGCAAGTAGAATCCCGCCCAGCGATGCGTGCCGCTCTCGTCACCTTTGTTTCGTTCTCCACGTTAGGAACACTCCCACTTATACCGTTTGTTTGGAACTACGCAACCCCCGATAAACTAGATCTCCATGCGACCTTCTGGAGTATCGTTCTCACTGGAGCAGGCTTCTTTGCCATCGGGGCATGCAAAAGCAAAGTTGTTTCACAATCTTGGCTCAGGGAAGGCGTTCAAACTGTGATGGTGGGCGGAGTCGCTGCAGCCATCGCGTTCGCAATCGGCTGGGCATTACGAGGACTGTTGTAGTGGCCCGGACGTACACCGAAGAAGAAATCAAAGAGTAGTTACATGCGGATGAAAGTGATACCGTTAGTCCGCAAAACAACAACCGCTGCGGACATGAGTCCGCAGCGGTTGAATATCAAATCAATGTGTCGTGTGCGATATCGCACATCTTTGCGATTAGGCCAATGAAGCCATTTCACGTCGTCGACGCATGGCAAGGCAACCAACCAATCCAAGACCTGCAATGCTCATCCAAACGGAGGCAGGCAAAGGAATCATCACAAGGATGTCCTGCTTGTTGATCGTACGCTGGGCATCGCCCCAGACATTCAGCACGCGAACGTGTCCGATGCCTTTTCCGTACCAATCGCCACCCACAGCAACGGCTGTGTTCGCGAGGTCAACGAGATCTGCGGCCAGACTTCCATTGACCAAACCACGATTTTCTTCGAAGTGCCAGATAGCTCGCTGCAATGCGACGCCAGCATCTTCAGTTTCGTACACAAAAGAGTTGGAACCTGTAATAAGGTCATCCAACATGCCTTTGTTGAACATCGTGTAAAGGTATGCAGTGGTGTTCTTCAGTGGATCCGGATTGGGGCCGAATACGCCACCTTCAACTGCTGCAGTGTTGAAATCGACGAAGTAGGTATCTTCTGAGATATTCTCGTCTTCTTCAATACAGAACGAAACGAAGTTACCGGCTGCAGCTCCGTGTAAGCCTGAGAAAGGCGGCACGAAACCGAAATCAATCGGCGAGACTTCATAAGGACCACCACCTGTGGGGCCGCCCCAAAGATCCTTGTCAAGTACTTCGATTTTCGTAGGACCTGCGGTCGCGACCGTTGCAACGCAACCGGCCACAATCGCTCCAATTACCATGATCTTCTTCATTTTCCCGATTCCCATGACAACCTCCCTCAAAGAGATAAATATGTGTCATCTTACCCCGACTATGTGCTAATTGAACGACCGACAGTCAGTCATTCACCATTTCTCTTGCAGCAACCCGAATACTGGCGGTGCCACAATATTGTTCTTACAGATTCCTCTTGGAACTTCATCTCATTGTACAACAGAATGATCCGGTTGCAATTTGAGAATGCACTTCTGAAAGAACATTTCCCTCAATATCAGCAGCCTTTACCCTGTTTCCCGTCACCGGGATTGGAGCACTAACCTTTCCGGACTGTTCACGAGGTTAAAGGACATTGGCCCAACCCCTTCGGCTGTGGTTCAAAAACCGTGGCCGCCCGGTCAACAATGTTATGGGACCTGTACGATCATGGTACAACCCAAAGGATACGTTTGAATCATCATCACTTACCGACGAGGCCAGCATCACTGCAACTAATAATGTAGTCTTAGCGAAGCGTTGATCGCCTGCGGCGTGAAACCAGGCCGATACCGACCAATCCAGCCAACCCCATCAATGCGGGTACCGGCAATGGAATCAAGACTAATTGATCTTGAGCAAAGCCACCGTTGGAATCGTACAGGTTCATCACGCGAACGCTACCAATACCCTGGCCATCCCAGTCGCCACCAACGCCAACTGCAGCATTTGCCATATCAACTAGATCAGCAGCCATGCCGCCAACCGAGCCGTTTTCGTTTTCAAGGTACCAGATCGCCTGTTGGATTGCTGCACCCGAAGATGCACCTTCGTAGACAAAGTTGCTGCCGTTGAAAACACTTAGTTTGTCATCCAATGTGCCTTTGATGAAAGCAGTGTACAGGAATGCGGTTTGAGCGCTCAGGTAATCTGGGCTTCCGCCACCTTTACCACCGTTCAACGCCGCTGTGTTAAACTCGACGTTGTAAGTTTGGCCGTTGCCAATATACTCGTTCTTTTCGACACAGAATGTAAGGAAGTTTCCGTTACCAGCTCCGTGTTGATCCATGCCCTTGGGTGCAAAATCAAAGTTGATTGGCTGGACCGCAAATGGTCCACCGCCGCCGCCTTGACCCCAAGTATTGGTATCGATGAATTTGATTTGTTCGCCTGCAGCAGAAGCAGTTGTTGCAATAACTGCAGCCGCAACAGTCCCGACGATACATTGCATTAATCTCTTCATGACTCATCATTCCTCATAATCTCATCAGGCAAGTGAAAATCTTGATCTGTTGATCAACCTAACTGTGTTTCACCAGCCTGGGGGTATAGGTCTAGCCCAACTCATTGGACGTACAAACCCCAGGGTTCACCGAATATCACATTCTGTGCACAACGATCGCACAGAACTCCGCCAGAACATTGCTGCATTTAGATACGAACTACAAATTCACCACTTCTTCATGTGGCTGCGCGTGCAGCGATGCCACCAACCCATACATACAGATACCGCAAAGCGGTTTCAATCACTTGGCGAACCTGTAAACAATTCTCACGGCCATTTTTCAGGCCACGAAAACAACTACAATTTTGAATTGGTTCTCACTTATCCCCTCCGTGGTCGGCAAGCCGACAGGATCGATGTGAACCATCAATTCCCCCGCCCTTGCTGGCTGGAGGTACTTTAAGAATACACCCTCACCTAATGAAGGCAACGGAAGAATTCATAAATCCCTAAAATTCAGTAACTTCGGTACGATTCTTATAACCCGCCTAGGTTAACTCGACTCGTTTTTAGCCTTCAAACTGCTTACCAAGTCTTCCAAGAAAGCCCGCATTCCCGCCGATCCTCTATCCAATTTAACATTGAGTATCTTTTGGACTTTATCCTTGCTGAAGTGATTCTTTGGGCCGGGGTCGCTGTTGAAGTCAATCTCGAGGTCCTTTTCCATCACTTCGCAGGCTAAAGCTGCCCAATCTGCCCATCGAGCGTAACAATCGACGAGGTTAAACGCTTGGCCTGCAACCGCCGGGTTTCCAACTGCTGCGGTGACGGCGGCAGCTACATCGTCGACATGTACGAACTTTCCGCCTCCCTGACGACGAAGTTTACCATTGCCCTTTTGTACCTTGCGGATCAGGTTGATCGCATATGACCGCTCAATGTTCGGATCCACCCCGTAGACTCCGCAGGGCCTAATGGCGCAAGTATTTGCGTCCAGTCGAAAGTGTGCGTCCCAGAGATGGGCTTCGACGGTAGCTTTGTACGCGCCGTACAACGTGGCTGGCCGCAACGGATGATCTTCATCAACTTCACCCGCCCATCGTGGACTCATATCGTGATGAACGGCAATCGTACTCATAAAAATAAACTGCCGAGGCAATGCAGCATGGATCATACGAATCGATGGATTGAGATTTGTTGCGAGGTGCTTTTCGATATCAGGTGTGGACGAACGCAATGGATCCCAGTTCACACTGTTGTGGATGACACAGTCGGCTCCATCCATTAACTGAGGCCATAATGAATCGTCGGCTTGGTCGCCAACTACAAAACGATCAACCAGGTGCTCAATGTGATCTCGACGACTGGTTGATCGAACCAGTCCGGTAACGACATGCCCTGCTTGCACGAGGTGCTGTGCAATCCGTGACCCAATAAATCCTGAGACACCTGTCAATGCAACGCGCATAAATATTCCTTCAATTGCTAGGGTAAACGGATCTTGAAATTTGCAACGATAGATGTGAAGTTCATATTCACAAATGACTACCCATTCTCAATGGGCAGAATATCTTCAGCTTGCCCGGTGGCCCATTGCTGAACGCGAGGCAGAAAGACATCCATGAATAAAATTTTGAGGCACGCCATTGCGGGAATAGCGAGCAACATGCCGTAGATCCCCATGACAACGCCGCCCGCCAGCACCGCAACGAGAATGGAAACTGGTCCCAAATCAGTTGCCTTACCCGCAATGTAGGGTGTAAGAACATATCCTTCGAGAAGCTGCACGAAACCGAAAACGACCGTTGGCCAAAGCAATATCGCCCACCATTCCATACCATCTCCGCCGCCTTGCCCGACCCAGAGCAACACTATTGCAAACGGAAGACCTATCCCGCCAAGATACGGTACCGCACAAAGCACACCCGTCATCAAGCCGAGCAGCAGCCAATACGGCACTCCACAGAAGCCCCAGCCTACAGCCAACATGATCCCCATGATTGCGCTGATTACAATCCGACCCCGCACGAACCCGCTAATAGCGGCATCCATTCGGCCAACAAGTTCGTATTCTCGTTCGAAATGCTCTGGAGGAATATTCCCTCGTACAAAGCGACGAATGTTTGGCCATGAGGTTGAAAAATAGAAGAAGTAAAACGGTATCAAGAACATCAAGAAGCCGGCATAAATGACTGATCCTGCTATCGCAGATAAGACAGAAAATGCTTCGCCGGTGGTCTTAACGGTGAATTCAAATATCGAAGATAGGTTGTCTCGAAACCATGCCGTAACGGGGGCGACACCCGTCGCAGGTGTATTGATGTCCTGCACGAACTCTGCGATAGTAGTACCAACAGATTCTTCGAAAGGAGTACGAACATCGTCCGGAGCCTCGGCAAGTTGGCGAACAACAAGGCGGGCGTGGGCATCGGCATAAGCACGACGTAGATCATCTGGATCCTCTGCGTTGATCACATCAGTTAATTGGCTGGACACTTCGTGGAATCGCACACCAAGGAATGCTTCGACCGGCAATCGTTGTTCGTCTGGTGTATCAACTGCCTCAACAAAGAACCGATGCAATTCTTGCACTTGATCTTGAACCTGCCCGTCGTCAGGTACGATATTGGTGGACCAATCTTCCGCAAGGTCATCAAAAGACTTCCCCAGACTCTCCTCAAGCGGGAGCCGAACAACTTCTGGCAAATCACTCGCCCGTCGGAGAACCGTTTGCGTGGTTTGTGGGGCAGATTTAACAAACTGAATCATTTGAAATCCCAAGAGCGGGACAAGCGGGATCAGAATGACCGCCGCCAAAACCCCCACTCCTCCGACGACACCCGCAACCGCCGTCGGTCGTGAAATTCGATACCTATTCATGATCCATAGAATGATGGGCTCAAAAAGATAAGCCAGCGTCATAGCGACTAACAATGGAACGGTTACGGAGCGTAACCAATATCCCATCAAGACAGTTAGCACACCAGCGCCCAATATAAGCACATCTCGAATCGCTTGAATCTGCCAAATGTGCAGACGATTTAGCGGGATACCCGCCGGGTCATGATTCCTAGACTCTCCGT
>PJEL010000373.1_pt1 | contig 53234 bp, 77 predicted proteins | sample 1853271 | NCBI WGS metagenome assembly PJEL01 (sample SAMN08108733, study PRJNA415343) | Invertebrate metagenome, whole genome shotgun sequencing project. | host: Globobulimina | place: Sweden: Gullmar Fjord | collected 2015-08
TTTTTTGCACGTTCGAGCAACTTGACTCGAATATGGACGGCGAATTTACTGTGGAAGACTTCCGGCTTCGCGACATAGCTCAGGGCGAGAGCAATAACGCCTTAGTTGCAAAAGCCGTAGTTGGGATTATTCACTACATAGAGACAAAAGAGACTGACGACGGGGAGTAATCATTACCGAGGAGTAGGGCGCCGAACTACCTGCGTGGCTAAAGTGAGAGCCTAGATGCGATTAGTATGGGAAATAGTGACGTTCCTCTACCGAGCTATCGGAGTCCACCCGCTGTGGATTGCAAGAGAGGTGTTCATTCGCGTAGCAAAACAATGCCGCCTCTTCTGGTACATGATTTGGATGCTTCTCCCAAACAGGGAGCATGACACTAGATGGTTTAGGTGCGATGCATGCAACAGGCTGTGTCACACCTGGGCTACGCCGAACTCGCTGACCGCAGAGGAAGGCAGGGACGGCATCGCTCGATTGGTGGGGAGGTGCTTACAATGCGAGGACAAGCGTGCCTAAGAAGCGAGCCAAAAAGAAAGCCCCCGGGAAGAAGGTTGCGAAGAGAGCCGGTCCTGGACGGCCCCCAGTAGAAGTAGACGAGGAGCAGGTGGCACAACTCGCTGGGCTTGGTTGCACTGCTGAGGAGATAGCATCGGTAGTTGGGTGTGGACGAAGGACCATCTTTGACAGATTCTCGCACTGCCTTGAAAAGGGCTACAATGAACGCAAGATGAGCCTGAGACGTGAGCAGACGGCCCTAGCGTTATCAGGCGACAAGACGATGCTGATTTGGCTTGGTAAGCAGGAGCTAGGCCAGTGCGAGCCGCAGCGGGTGATAGCCATGGGCGACGAGCAGCCACGCGTTGCTGGCCTGACTCCGGATCAGTTCGAGGAGTCCACAGTCAAACTGATCTTCGCCGAGATTCAGAAGCGGAAGATTAGCCGTGGAAAACAGTGACGACTTCCCCGACGACTACGCCATAGCCCTAGAGGTGCTCAAGGAAAAGCCCGACCTAGTCAACCGGCTATCAATGGCGGAACAGGGTGCGTATTCGAGCTTCGTTCCGCGGCCAGACCGTCCCGACTTGTTCGACGAGCAAGCGGGATTCTGCAACGGGCGGGACAAGGTAGCCATGTTAATTGGCGGTAATGCCGCAGGAACTACCTCAGCATCTGCGTACAAGACAGCCCAATTCGTTCTGAACGTCCAGCCGCCGCCGCGCCATGACACGCCGTTTTGGATAGCGTCGAACACCTACGATCAAGTGTGTGACGTATGCTGGAAAGAGAAACTACTTGGCGACGGGCATATTCCAGCAAGTGAGGTGGACTGGTCCCGTGTGCGGTGGAAGTCTACCGCCGCGGGCCAGCCCATGACGGTGCCCCTGCTGCCGTGGCCTGGGCGTCCTGGTAAGAATTGGTGCCTGGAGTTCAAGTCGTTCGACCAGGGCCGGCAGGCGTTACAGGCGAAGTCCATAGGCGGGTTCTGGTTCAGTGAGCAATTCCCACTGGACAGGTTCCTCGAGACTATCCGCGGGTGTCGTGACTACTTCTATCCCGGTTCGATGTTCTGTGAGTTCACACCGATCGACCCCGAGTTGTCGCTGTGGGTAGAGCAGATCATGGACGAACGGCCGGACGGGTGGCGGTTCTATCGCTGCAACACGGAATGCAACCGGGTGAATCTGGCAGACGATTGGTTCGACTCGTTCTTCGCCGCCGTACCTGATGAGATGCGAGAGACTCGAATGACGGGTGCTCTGGCATCGTTCGAGGGCGTGATCTTCTCGGGGTTCGCTCCGGCTATGCACGCCTTCGAGGATGAGTTCAACCCCGACGACATACCCGATGGCGTGTTCCACTACCGAGGCGTTGACTGGGGCGCGTCGATCGAGCACCCGTTTACGTGTGTTTGGGGATACCGTGACGGTGCTGGCTACTGGACAGTCTACGATGAGTATTGGTCCATTGACCAGCGGGCTATCACGTTCGACCACGCGAAGCACATCATCGAGAAGAGCGAGTATTGGGGTTATCCTGGAACGTGGGACGAAGACGTAGCACCTGGCGGTGGGTGGAAGCAACACAAGACGTCACCGCACCACTGCGAGACCTACGCGGATCCGAGCCGGCCGGGCGAGATAAACGAATTCGGGGCTCGGGGTATCTCAACGATGCCGGGCAGCAATGACGTATTCAAGGGGATCGACTGCCTGAGATCGTTACTGAAGCCCATGTCGGACGGTAAGCCGCGACTTCGGATCCACAAGCGGTGCAAGCACCTGATTCAGGAATTGCGGAAGTATCGGTGGAAGCGGGGGGTGAGACCGTCAGAGGGGAACAGCCGGAACCCGCAGGTAGCCATTGCGGCGCCACTCAAACGAGATGACGACATGGTAGACGCCTTGCGTTACATGATATTCTCTGCCGAGCGTGGCCGGGGTGCTGTGCCTGGCTCGATGCGATACCGGGAGTATGCTGCGAAGCGTACGGGTGTTCAGCTTCACGTTGAGAGAGGGAGGCCGAGGGCATGAACAATGACAATCTTCGCGTGCAAGTGGTGGTGGGTGTGGAAGATGAATACAGTCGATCAACGCCGGCCATGTTTAAGGTATTCGAGGTGAACGGCAGTAAGAGAAAGCACATCTCAACGACAATTCGTACGTTTAGCAGAGTGTGTGATCCCGAGGCATTCACGGAATGGGAGCGACGTACGTGCAACGAGTGCATCGACGCCGTCATTGCTGCCCGCACGCTCCGCATGGGCACGAGGACGCATCCGTAATGCCTCCCCGCACAAGCCAAGTAAAACGACGCCTGATCTCCCGCATGCTAGACGGCGGGATGAACTACCGGGACGCTGCGAGTCGTTCCAGGACTTCGCGCGGCACAGTTCAGAAGGTAGCCGAGGCCCGTGCTGCCGGCGAAGAGATCGTAGACGTAGCCGAGAAGGCGCGTGCGGAATACGTGCTGCCTTCCGAGCCGGTGGAAAAGTACAAGTGCGAGGGGTGCGGGTACGATGTGGTGGTGGTGCCGTGTCTGATCTGTCAGGCTCGGGCTATTAGGGAACGAATACAAGGGAGAGCGTGATGGACATTACGACATTGTCAGACGCAAGGAATCTTGTGGATTCGTGGGGCGTACCGTTTGGTACGCACGACAAGAGAGAACTGGTTGCTACCGACGTCTACCGGATGTATCAGCATGGCCTTACCCAAGGGCGCGCCGAGGTGGCAGAAGGGGTGCTGAAGGAACGGCGGCACGTCGTAACGCATATACCGGAGCCAAAGCAAAGCGACTGGTTTGAGATATTTCCCGGCAAGGCAATAAACCTTGCCGTGCTGACTCACCTCCACACGCACGATGATGCAGGGCGGTCATTGACGGTGTTTGTCGGCAGGGAGCCGTGTACGATACCAAAAGAGCACTGCAAAGAGATCCTCAGGCGGCTCGGGGTGAAGCCGCTACCGCCATCAACCGGGACACACGAGTCCAGTTTCTAGCCTGTCCGAATCCCAACTTGCCCCACCCCGGGGGGGCTATGCTACAATCCCGTCAGTTCATTCTGGCGAGATTCTTCATGGCATCCCCACTATTCAAGCATTCCGCAGCACTGCTAAGGCAATCTCGCGCCGAGTTCGAGCGTTCGGCCGCGGGTATCGTCATGCGTCAAGGGGACGCTGCAATGCGGGGCAGGACGTTCGACCCTGGCAAGCTCTCTAAGGCCCTATCCCGTGTCAAGCGGTACGCAGGGCAGCCCCACCGGCTGATTCGTGAGGCGATCGGCACGGATATGGGGGAATTGACGGCAGAGCTTGCTAAGTACGCCAGGAACCCCAAGGCAGCGACTGAAATAGACAAGTTCCTGGATGAACTGGGGCCGGCGGGGAAGGCGATCAAGGCTATTCTCGGGCCTGTGGCGGGTGGCCAGACCGGGTCTAGTCGGTCGATGACGGCGGCTATGAACATGGTGCGGTCGGTGGGATCCGAGATCTTGCCGGATCTGAAGGTGAAGTCTGGCCCTGAGTTCGATCGTGCCCTCGAGTCTGTCCAGCAGTGGGCGGAAGCTCACGGCTACGAACTGATGCCGACGAAGAAGCGGGGCAAGGGGAAGTTCGACGAGACGGCAGGCTTCCTCTCAGAGCCAGCCAAGCCCAAGGGCAGGCAGCGGAAGACTGTAGACGTTCCCATGGGTAACGGTGGGACGAAGCGATTCCCTCGCGATCACCCTGTCGTGAGCGGTGAGTTCATTAAGGCGCCCAGCTCTACCAACGTCTACTCCTTCGGGTACGACTATCAATCTGCGATTCTATACGTCCGATTCCTTGCAGGCCACGAGGGCCGGCGGGACGGTCCAGGGCCGATGTACAGCTACTCGATGGTCACGCCCGAGGAGTTCCTGCAACTCTACAAGGTGAAGAACGGACACAGCGGCGAGGGCGGCAGGTCGACTCCAGGAACGTGGGTGTGGGACACGTTGCGGATACGCGGGACGATCAGCGGTCACCAGAAGGATTACGCTCTCGTCGGCGTGATGAATAAGTACGTCCCACGCAAGGCGACGGTACACCCTGAGTTGGGCGAGATATTCGTTGAGCGGCGGGTTAAGACGCTGAACGGCAAGTGGCTGCGATCTAATCGTCCGCATGGTGAAGTTGCGCGTTCGCGTCTGACGAACGTGATCCAGGCTGGCAATGTGAACAGAGGCGCGCCGAATCGAGGCGTGCCGAATACCGGGAGACCGTAGTGGAAAACTTCACAAGCGTAGCCATCGACACAGCGGCGGGTACTACTGAGACGATACTTGCCCCCGCAGTGGCTGGCCAGCAGGTGCGGCTACGACGTTTTTGGGGGACGATCGCGGCAGAGGGGCAGATACAGTTCTTCGCGACCGGAGGCACGGAGCTATCCGGTCCTGTTCGTCTAGTAGCTCGTGGCGGGTTCGTTGAGCCCGGTGACGAGAACCCCGAAGTCTGCATCGTCACGCCGATCGGTACGGGGCTGGTGCTCCGGTCTACCCAGGCGTTCGGCGGGTGGTGCAGGTACTCGCAGAAGTGACCCAGGGAGATTGCCGTGAAGACCATGATGTACGCCCTCACCTTCCTCATAGCCGCCACCGAAGCGATTCCGCCCGATGTCGTTGACCCACTTGTGAAGATGGGGCCGACCGCTGTGATGGGGGCAGTTCTACTATTCCTTGTCTCCAAGACACTGCCAGCGATGAACAAACAGAACGCGGAGACAATTCGAGACCGAGACAGAGAGTTCGCCGCGGCTGTTAGCGAGATAGCCGACCGGCAGCACGACGACAGCACCAAACTAAACGAAACGATGACCCAGATGCGAGCGACGTGTGCAGCAGTGCAGGCCGCATCGAAGACGTAGGAGGCCAACATGGCTGACATAGCGAAACTGAAAGCCGAGATAGACGGCGACCCGTTGCCGCGTGGTTACTCTGACATGACTGATGCGGAAGCGGCTGCATCGCTGAACACAGAGGACCGTTCCGAAATCCGACCCATGTCTATGCAGCAATTGCGTGAGTGGGCTGCGGTGGGCGGCAGAGGATTCAAGGTCAAGCAAGCCATTGACAATGAGGGTCTGGACGAGTCCGTTCGGAACCTTGCGTACATTGGTGACAAATTAATGGGCACAGACGATGCCCAACTGAACCCTGGTAATGCTGAGCATGTTGCGTTTGTCAACGGGCTCGTTGCTGGTGGTGTAATCTCTTCGGCAGATAAAGACGCGATGGTGGAGAAGGCTACTGTTGCTATCAGCCGTGCTGTTGAGCTAGGTATTGGACGAGTCCGTGAGGGAACCGTAGCGGAGGCTAGGGCACAATGACCGTAGACACCAAAATAGTGCGAGGCACGCCAATCGTGTGGGACGACAGTGCCGGCGACTTGGTGATGACCCTTCAAAACCTAGCGGCTGGTGCTGGTCGCATTGGTGCCCGAAAGGACTTGGGTGCTGGTGCTACAGACGAGTTGTTCGAGGTACGGATCACTGTTCAGTTCGAGACTCAGCCAGTTGTTGGCGAGACCATCGACGTTTACGTCTCTACGAGCGACGGGACAGAGGAAGACGGCCAGGCAGGTTCTGCCGACGCTGCTGTTGCTGAAGGTTTGTTGGTGAACATGAAGCCGATCGGTTCGTTATCTGTTCCTGTTGCAACTGTTGACATCGACATGACAACCAGCTTTGTGGCCCGTATTCTCACGAGGTATTTCTCGCCTGTGATATTCAACAATACTGTGGACAACCTCCAGGACACGGCTAATACGTGCGAGATCACATTCACGCCTATTACGTACCAGGCCCAGGACGCCGTGTAACCGATGCCCCTGATAGAAACCCCAGCATTGTGGCTGCCATCCTATTCCAGTGGCTACGCTGCGTCCCAAGCGGATGCGGCGAGCCCTGGGTTATGGGATGGGTTGGTTGGATTGTGGCAACCTACGTTGGGAGTCACTGGTGAAACGCTTCGTGACGTTTCGGGCAGACACAACCACGGCACGCCGCAGAATATGACGGCGAGCAACTGGGTGATGAGTGAACACGGTTGGGCGTTGGATTTCAACGGCACCACCCAAAACATACTGCTACCGTCAATGTCGTTCACGAACGAGATGACGTTTTCCGGGTGGGCATATCGCACGAACACTGCCACAAACGACGTGATGATAGGCGGAACTTCTGCGAACCACATGGCTATTAGGTCGGATAACGGTAGTGAAGATGTGCGATTCTGGGCTAACGTAACGGATACGGTAGCTGTCTGGGACGACGCGTTTCCTACTGCACAATGGGTCCACTGGGCGTTGATATACAAGTCCACACCAACGGCGGAATTGTTCATCAACGGGGCATCTCAAGGAGTGGAGGCGTCGGCGGCATGGGGAAACGCGGCTGATACGGTTAGGATCGGTGCCAGGTCTGCAAGTTCAGACGACTGGCTTGGACAGCAATTCAGCGTTGCAATGCACAACCGAGCCCTAACACCCAACGAGATACAACAGCTATACGTAGACCCTCATGCTCTAGTCCGCCCGATGCAGAGGCTGTTCGTGGGTGGGGGAGCGGCGGCGGCAGACGACACAAGCAGTTCCTCGTCTAGCCTTACGTCAAGCTCATCCTCGGTGACAAGTTCCAGCAGCAGTTCGTCAGTGACGTCCTCTAGTAGTAGTGTTACGTCTTCGTCAAGTAGCGTCACTAGCTCCTCGTCTAGCGTTACGTCGTCGAGCAGTTCGTCTGTCACGTCGTCAAGCAGTTCGTCTCTTACGTCATCGAGTAGCTCATCGCTAACGTCGTCCAGTAGTAGCATCACTTCGTCGTCAAGCAGCGTCACGTCTTCGAGTTCTTCGGTGACATCCAGTAGCTCGTCTGTGACGTCATCCTCGAGTAGCCTGACAAGTTCCAGCTCATCGCTGACATCCTCGTCGAGTTCCGTTACGTCGTCGTCGTCATCCAGTAGCCTAACGAGTTCTAGCAGCAGCGTCACCTCGTCGAGTTCCTCTGTAACATCGTCTAGCAGTTCGTCGGTCACTAGTTCGTCGTCGTCGTCGCTAACCTCGTCGAGTAGTTCATCGGTGACCAGCAGCTCATCGTCTAGCCTGACCTCGAGTAGTTCATCGTCGCTTACGTCTTCGTCATCATCTAGCCTAACATCTTCGAGTTCCTCAATAACGTCCTCGTCATCCTCGTCCACTGGCATCACAGCAGTCCCCAACGGGCTGATGCTGGTAGGCATGGGAGTATAAGCTATGCCAAGAGAATACCAGCCGGCACCCGGGCAAGTCTCGTTCGACACCATCAACGTGGACCGGCCAACGTACGGAGTTCCGAACCCTATCACGCAGATAGCGGGACGTGGTGCGCGTGACGACGACCCGAAGCAGCACCAAGACGACCCGTCGCAGGTGATTCCTGGGGCACCACCGAACCACGGCGACTTCATCCTGCCGCACGTCACGACGTTCCAGGGCGTAGTCTCGACGATCTCACGGGTGTACCGTCCGAGCGACGAAGCGATCAAGGACAGCCTTGAAAACGCTCGCTTCATGCGGAACGACTTGTCGGTGATGGAGTGCTTGGAGCAACGGCAGAGGTCGACGGCATTGCTAGACTGGCACCTAGAGCCTGAAGACGAGAACGACGAACGAGCCCAATGGTTAGTCGAGCAGGTCACCCCGATTGTGCAGCAGATCCCCAGGTTTGTTCAGTACCGGGAGAACCTGTTGCACGCGATATGGTACGGTCGTTACGCTATCAGCAACCAGTACAGATGGAAGATGATACGCGGCGAGCGTCGGCTCGTTCCTGAGGAATGGCTGCCAGTGAACGGCGACAAGATCGTGTTCCGTTACGATGACGGCTCATTCGTCTACGATCCGAACCAAGTTGGTATCCGCGTTGGTGCTGGCTACACCACGCAAGAGAACCTCGCCACGCGCTGGGACCAGGACCGACACCGCAAGGTAGAGGCCACCGACTACGGGCTGGCCTACTTCCTGGATCCGTGGGAGCGGCCATTCCTGACGATCCACAAGCACCAGATTGAAGATGGAGAGTATGAATCGCCTACGCACGCGGGCCGTATTCACGGGCTGGGTGTGAGGTCTAAGATTTACTGGACGTGGTTCCAGAAGCAAGAGGCGTTGGCATTCCTGATGGAGTTCCTCGAGCGGTCCGCGTTCGGAATCGAGATGTGGTACTACCCGTGGGGCAACCCGCAGGCCGAAGAGAAGACCCGAGCGGCTGCCGAGGAGCGTATCGGGCAGGGGCGCAACATTATCCTAGTTCCGCGTCCGATGGGCGAAGAAGGGCAATCCTACGGAGTTGAGCGTATCGAGCCGGGCATGGCGGGTGCTGATGTACTCAAGGACATCCTGACTACGTACTTCGGGCACCTGATCAAGCGGTACATCTTAGGGCAGACGCTCACTACCGAGGCCGAATCTACTGGGCTGGGTTCCAATCTGGCCAGCGTCCACCTCGACACGTACTTGCAGATTATCCGCTACGACGCGATGAACCTACAGGAAACGCTTACACGCGACCTGATCGAGGTAATCGTCAAGCAGAACTGGCCGCAGTACGCCGACCACAAGATCAAGTTCGTCATTGAGACGGAAGCCCCGGACGTTGAGGCGAAGCTCGCCGCGTGGAAACAGGCTTACGAGATGAACCTGAAGCTCAAGGCTTCGGACGTCTACGAACTGATAGCAGCCGAGCCGCCCGAGGGCGACGACGAGGTGCTAGAGAACCCTCAAGCCGGCGAAGCAATGGCCCAGCAGCAGCAGATGGAACAGCAGCAGGGCATGGACCAACAGCGGATGCAGATGGAACAGGAGCAAGCGACGTTCGACCGCTCGCAGGCTGTTGACCAAGCTGAGTACACCAAGGAGAAGGACCGGCAGGACTTGGAGCGTGAGTTGCTGACTGCGCAGCCGATTGACGCGATGATGCAGGGGCCAGTCGAGCGGTACGGTGACTTCTGCCAGCACTGCGGCGGGAAGCACGACCCCGACAAGGGCGAGCGCATGACGGCTTGCCCTAGCGATCAGCCGCGGTCTGAGGTGGAAGAACCATACTCCAAGCCGATTGAAGTGAACCCAGAGCGAACTACTGCCGAACAGATTAGCCATGAGGTGGCCCAGGCTGTAAAGAAGACACGCCGCAAGCCCAGCGATGCTCAGATCAAGGCCCCTTTACCATACGGGTTCGAGGAATCGAAGCACCCTAGAGTAAGCGAGGGTTCTTCTGAGGGTGGGCAGTTCGGGAGCGGGGGAGGGGGAGCAGAGGCACCGAGTCAAGAGAAGCCGAGCAAAGTCACAACGGCTGGCGTTCAACCCGTGGTAGATTCGCTCCTAGAGCAGTTCCCGGACCTGTCAAAATTGCATGTTGCCGAGGACGCGAATGGTGTGGAGTTGCAGGGAATTGAGGTTGATGCCGCAGCACGCGGGAGCATGACTGGAAGCCGTGTCATTCGGGCACTGCAAGAGTACGCAACACAGCAAGGAAAGCCGATTACGCTGGTCGCGGCACCCGAGCCAAGGAAGAAGAAAGCCCTCGACTCGTTCTACAAGTCCCATGGATTTAAGAACCCAGGGCGGTCAAGAGACTTTAGCCTCCGGCCCGCTGGCTATACCCATATTTGGTATCCAGAGTCAGGGCTAACAACAAGGTACGCCAAGTTCGTAGAGAGCGAGCACCCGCGCGACGACAGTGGCAAGTTCACAGATCAGGAAGGCGGGGGTTCAGACAAGCCAAGCACCATCGAGGTCCGCGGCAAGACACTAGCGGTATGGAAAGACGGCGACAAGTGGATGTGGCGAACCCCTGGCTCTAGTGACTCTATTGGGGCTAGCGAGGCGTTGAAGGGGGTGATTGAGGGGAAACTGGCTGAACGTTCAACGTCGGACGCTGAACACCAAGGCGAGTCGGAACCCGTTGACACTAAAGAGGTTACGGAGAGTTCAACAGGCCGTTCAACGCCCGACGCTGAACAGCAGGACGCCAGTACCGAAGGGGGTGAAGAAGCCGAACCCGCCGCCCCCGCCGCCGAAGAAAAACCACGACGGAAGTCTCAGAAGCAACTGATGGCAGAAGTGAAGCCGCGTGCCGACGAGACGCCAAAATGGAACAGAACTACTCGACGCCCAGGTGCCCAGTTTTCCACGTTTACGACTGCCCACCCGACAAAAGGAAAGGCAAGCTATACGATACACAGCCAAGCGTTGTCCCCTGAACTTGTAGATAAAACTCCGTTGTCAGACTGGCAGATATCTCTCCTGAAGACCCCACAATGGAAAGCGTTCTCAGATGAAGCGTGGGACGAAGACAAAACCCAACCCGTTGATCTTGACTTCCTGGCTGAAGCAGGAGACGACGCTTTCGGCATTACCGGGGCCGGGCATGCGAAAGACGTGTTCTCTAAAGTGATAAACGCTACGAAAGCGTTTCTCGACAAAGAGTCTCCGCCTGTGATGATTTTTACAGCAGCAGAGGAGTCGAGAGCGAAGCTGTACAGAAACATCACAAAACGGATTGGAAAAAAGACAGAGGACTACGTTCCTTTCGAGGCTGACGTCAAGGGCGTCGGCACGATGTTCTTTGCTGTTCGCAAAAACAAGGTCGATCGATTTACTCAGCTTGCGGAGTCTCTTGGAACATGGAAACCAAAGCAAATTGACGTGGAATCGAAGCGGGGAAAGTTCTCCCGCCAAGTCACCCAATTCCAACGAGCCTACTACAACCTAGCCAGCGAGTCAGAAGAGGCCGCGTGGTGGGAGTCGGGCGAGGGTAGCATCCGCGTCCTAGCTGACGGCGAACCATTCAGGTACACAAAGCATTCAGGCGGATTCTCTGCCGAACGTATAGGAGCAAAACAATGAGAATGATACCAGTAAGTATGAGCTTGGGAGCCTCCGCAGACATCCCGCGAGGGCTCGTTCCTGGCGTAACGTCCATCAATAAGTTCGGACGCAACACTGGAGTTCCAAACGGAACTGAAGAAATATGGGACGGTAGCGCTACGTACGTCTTCCCCGCCACCGCACTGATGACGAAGCTCAGCGGCAAGGTGAATCAGGCCGGCATGACTGGCAAAAACGTCGAGGTGCAAGGGCTAGACGCTAACTGGAATTTGTCCACTCAAGTAAAAGCCCTTGACTCCAGCAACACCACCACGGCGGTCACTCTAGCAACGCCACTGGTACGATGCTTCAGGATGAAGGTCTTGGCCGATGTCGTAACGGACCAGGCAATCACGGTACACAACACAGCGAACAACCAGGATTACGCCAGCATCACTGCCGGTAACAATCAAACATTGATGGCGATCTACACGATTGCTGCGAACAAGACGGCGTACATCACGAACTACTACGCCACGTCCAACCCTGGCGTCGGCGCACCGACAGCGCTACAAGTCAAACTCTGGGCGTCAGACCGCCTTAACGGATACGCCAAGCAACTGAAACACGTCCTTGGGTTGAGTGCGGATGCTGATGCGTACGGTAGATTCCAGCACCACTTCACCCCATACCTCAAACTCACGCAGCGGACCGATGTGTACTTGACAGCAACCGCAACCGGTGCCGTAGACGTGTCCGCCGGGTTTGACCTAATACTCGAAGACAACTAACAGGAGGCCCACCATGGCCACAGCAGCGATAGAAACCAGCGAAGTGTTCAGCACAGCCCACACGAAGGCAAAGAACGTCTTCTGTCGGTTCATGCGGATGAGCGACCAGTACATACTTGAGCAGGGCTCGTTTGACTGGAGGGCTGATTCTCAAGACAACGAGTTTGAGGCCTCGGAAGTCACGAAGATGGGCGACGGCACGAACTCCCAATACTTCGTGACCGCCGATCTGGCTGGATTCACCCCGGGCATCAAGCCCCAGCAGTTCCAAGCCCAATTCGTCGAGAAAGGCGGTAGTATCATCGCCACAGAGGAGTTCTGGGTCGTCTCAGCACGTCGGGCTACCATCCCGAGGATCCGCATAGGATAAGCAAGCCACCCCCACCTGTCCGAATCCCCAGTTGCCCCAATATGACCAAGCATGGCACAATACGGTCGCCTGATGTGAATCGGGCTCGTCACCTCCTGGCCCTGAAAGAGATGGGTAGGCTACTGGAAGAGGCAGCCAACCCGCACTTTACCGGCCAAGTGTCGGTCACCATTGACGTTAAAAACGGACGTCTTGGCCAGCCACGGGTGAGGACGGACCGATTCGCTGACGTAGAGTTGTAGTTCGCTACCTTTTGGGTTGATTGGCTTTGAGCCAAGCCCGCTTGCAGGGATTTCCTCCTTTGCCCCGCAAGCGGGCTATTTTCATGCGCGTATGGTAACACCGACAGCACAACCGATGCCTGATGCGGCCCTCCAGGGTCTTCCCCAGGCCAATGTACGCAAAGCCGGTGACTTTCCGGACGAGGAATTCGTCCTGATCCCGAACGTGCCGGTGTTCGCTGAGCACACCACAACAGCCAAGGACGGCCGCCCGCTACAGTTCGGGATGCAAGAGCTTCAGGCCGTCGCCAACCGCTGCAATCAGAGAATCAGTGAGTCGGGTGACTACGCGGCAATCTGCTTCGGTCACACTCCGAGCCCTGGCGAAGACAAGCCCATGCCTGCCGTGTGTGGGTACGCTGGTCCGTTCCGTATGGGCACTCATGGAGCGTCCAGCCGCAAGGCCATCCTGGCAGACTTCCACGTCTACAAGAGCGACCTGGAGCAATTCAAGCGGCACCCTCGACGCAGCCCGGAAGTCTGGCTAGAGGACCGCTACGAGGACATGTTCCTCGATCCGATCGCCGTTCTGTCCGCCGAGACACCGCGGCTAGACCTTGGGTTGCTCTACTCAGCCCAGAAGCAAGGTCGTGTCGTTGAAAAATACGCTGCTGTGGCGCCAGCCGCCGGAAACACCTTCATACCGGATGCCAAACGCGATTACGTGGCGTCCCAGCAATCTACCGGAGAAACTCAAATGAGTCTATCAACGGACGACGTCACCGCGATTATCGAGGCCATCGAGAAACAAGACTGGGTGGTGCAGGTCAAGCAGATGATTGCTGCCCAGGGTGGCGCCAACGCCTCGATGCCCGACCCGATGGGTGCCGACCCGATGATGCCCGACGCTCCCCCGCCGGCAGCTCCCGGGCTTGAGCCCCCTCCGCTCGCCCCGGAGCCCGCCGGTGAAATGCCCATGGGTGATGCACCACCGATGGCCCCCGAACCCGCTCCCGAGCCTCCCATGGACGCAGGACCGCCCGCCCCGCCCGCTGGCCCTGAGCCGCCAATGGCCCCGGGCGAAGACGACAAGCCCAAGCCATATTCGGCCAACGAACAGGGCCCATATCAGGACGGCACCGAATCCGAGATTTCCAGCGGTGAGAAGGTTGAGCACGACATCGGCAGCCCGCGGAAGTACGAAGCCAAAGACTACGAAGACATGGACGACGACGAGTTCGAGGACTATTCCAGGCAACGTGCCGCACGGAAAAAGAAGAAGTACGAAGCCTCTGGTTCCGTCGAGTCGGACAACGTCGAGCAGCCGGGAAACGCATCCGTCGAGCCCGACAATCCCGGCCCCAGCGGCGAGGGTTCCGCCGGAAACGACAGCGGAGAGGGCACCGGAGAGTACCAGGAGAGCAACGGTAAAGAGGTCGTCAAGTTCTCCCGTAAGGAAGAGCAAACGACTTCTGAGAACTACGCACTTCGCAAGGAACTCGACTCATTGCGTGGCCGCGTGGACACCGAACGTGGCAAGCGGGTGGACGCCGAACGCATGACCGCACTGTCCCAGCATTCGGAGTTCTACAACCTCGACGCTAACGAGGAGATCGAACACTGCCGTTACGGAAAGATGAGCGACGATCAGTTCGGCGAGCATCTCGTGCGGATCAAGACGCGGTACGAACGCCGACCGCATGCCGCGTTGAACACGATCCCCACCCACACCGAAGGCGGCGCGAAGGCGGCAGCGATGGCTCCCGACCGCCCTGGTGGCGGGACAGCCCGAGAAACGTACTCCAAGGACGCGTCGGACGCCGCATTCCAGGTCAGTCAGGCCCGTGCGATGCGAGGTGAAGAGCCGGACTACCCCGGCGTTCTCGCTGCCATGAAAGCCGGCACGTTCAAGCAATAACCACTCATCACGACCCCCATTCCGAAACCGGAGATAACAAATCATGTCTGGAAACTCAAACAACTTCCGCGCTGGTGGCACGATTCGCCCCAGTCGTTTCGTCAAGCACGACACGACTGACGATTACCAAGTGATCGAAGCCACGGCCAATGACGCCGTCATTGGCGTTGCACAGAACGGCACCAACCGTGCGCCGCTCAGCGACCTCGTTAGCACGTCGAATGCGGCAGTGGACCTTGAGCAATTGAAGGTCTACGGAAACACCGACTTCTGCCTGCTGGAAGCCGGCGAGGCAATCGCCAATGGCGCATTGCTCAAGAGCGACTCCGTTGGTCGAGGCGTTGCCGCATTGCTCACCGGAACCGTGTCGCAGAACGTCGGAGCCATTGCCCTGGAGACCGCGTCGGCAGCCGGCGAGTTCATTCGGGTGCAGGTCCACATTGACACACCGCGGCCCGTGATTTCGTAACCCCGAGAACCCTCCTCACTCCCCCCGCCCATAGTTCCTATTCAGGAGAGCCATCATGGCCGCTGTATTCCCCTCAGCACAAAACACGTTCATTCCGAACCACGACGCAACGAACAACATGGTGATCGACTTCGCTCGAAACATCAAGAAGTTCGCCGTCAACCGCTACACCCAGATCGTCCCGGTCGACAAGGTTGCCGGCTACTACCTCAAGATGACCATCGAGGAAGCCGGTCGCATCCTGGACACTGGGCTGGCCAACTTCACGTGGCCTGACGGCAACGACTCGCCGACCGGTGAGGACGGGACCGAAGCGTTCGAGTTCGATCCCTATCGCTGCCAGCGGTACGCCTACGCCTTCCGTCTGGGCGATCTGACCATCAGCCAGGCCGACTGGAACATCGTCGCCCAACACGCCTCTATCAAGGCACGCCAGGCGATGACAGGACGCACCCAGTTGGCAATCACTGCCCTGACGACCGCGGCGAACTACGACGCGTCCCACGTGCTGGCCGTTGCGTCCATCAGCGGCAACACGGGCAACTGGGCCCAGTCCACGACCGCCCGGCAGGACCTCAAGCGGTCCCTGAACACCGCGGCAGAACTGATCCTGGACGACACCCTTGCTGCCGTCGAACTTGACGACCTCGTGGTTGTCATCAATTCGGCCATGGCTGCCGAGTTGGCCCAGACCCAGGAGATCGTCGACTACATCAAGGCCACGCCCGATTCGCTGGCCCAGATCCGCGGCGAGCTTCCCGGTGAGAACGCGATGTACGGACTTCCGAACAAGCTGTACGGGTTCCCGATCATCGTCGAGAAGACCCGTAAGGTCACCACGATCAAGGGTGCCTCGACGACCAGTCGGAGCCAGATCCTCGCGAAAGGCACGCCGTTCATGGCTGCTCGGCCCGGTGGCCTGATCGGCGTTGCTGATGCCCCGAACTTCTCGACGGCCGTGATCTTCGAGCAGGAGGCCATGACGGTCGAGACGGTCCGAGACGCCAACAACCGCCGAACGAAGGGACGCGTGGTCGACACGATCGTCGCCCAGTTGGTTGCCCCCGCCAGTGGTGTCCTGTTCACGGGAGCCGCGTAGCCCATGGCGTATGCCTCCTCAGCCGACCTGATTGCCCGGTTCGACGTGCGGATCATACAAGATCTCGCATCGGATACGGGTACGCAGGTATCGGCAGGTGACTTGTCGAGCGATGCGAAGGTTAGTGCATCGCTCGACGACGCCAGCGGGAAGATTGATTCGGCGTTGACTGTCGCGCAGATTTACACCACAGACGACCTGGAAGGGCTGACTGGTAATTCGCTCGCCTTACTCAAGCGGATTACGTGCGAGCTAGCGATGGTGTTCCTCATCGGTCGACGGCAGGAGAAGTTCCTCGACGAGTCACTCGCACAAGTTGAGGAGAAGTCCGAAGCGTACCTTGACCGCATCCGAAAGGGCGAGCGCCTATTCGGGAGCGTGGAAGACGCTGTAACGGCTGGGCTTCCAACGGTGGGCGGCATGACGGCGGTAGAATACAACGAGCTGAACCTGATGCCCGACAGAACACACAACTTCTATCCAAAGCGGCAGTCACGATTGCCGTTGGGGAGATGATATGGCGACGATTGTAAACGTAGGCGGGTTGATCTACATCAAGGTCGACTATGGCGAGGGGCTGAAGACTCTCGGCTTCACGCGCAACGGCGTCCAGTACACAGAAGAGAGTTTCTGGGGCGACGTTCCGGGAGATGAGAACGGTGGCGATGAAGGGCCGCCGATCGAGGTGCAGTATTTCGGTGAGGTCCACCGGATTCGGTGCGAGTTGACGAAGTACGATCCGGACGTTGCAGCAAAGGTTGGCGGCAAGGTGCGCGGCTTTTCGAGCGGCACGCCGGCAGACCCTGGTACGTTGATGTTCGCATCGACGAAGTACATGCGGGCCCTATTCACGGGGACGCCGCCGGCTGGAGACGCACACACCAGGAACTATCCCTACGCGATTCCTCGAATGCCTATCGAGCTAAACGCAGGCACGAAGTTCGCGACGCTCGTGATCGAGTTCGAGGCACACAAGATTCCCGACCAGACCGTCTTGTACAACACCAGCACATCGTAACTCAGAGGTTAATCAGTGTGGACTTTGTTCGGTTGGATCAGACGCCGTCGACTAGCTCGGCGCGAATTGCTACGCTTTTGGGACGGGGCCGCATGGCGGTATTGCGACCCGTTCTTGGTGTGGCGTGCGCTGAAACACCACGACACAGTCAATCTAGATACACACTGGGCGGCGTCCGAGGATGGGGACGAGCCGGAGACGACCGAACTGATAACTGCGGTGGCAACGGCCTTCGGGGTGGGGCGGTTCAACGGCGAGTCTGGTTTGACCGACTGGGAACTGCTCGACCTGCTGTCCAAGTTCGTGGACTACATCGAGAAGATAAAAAAAAAGCGCAGCCCGTCGCTGACCTCGTCGGAACCTACGGACTCGGGATACTCGACTTCCCCGGTGCCCCCAAGCGAGACAGAAATCTCTGGCTCGGGCTCTGGCTAAACGCCGACCGAGTAGAGACGCGATTCTCTCACCGCCATCTGGTAGCTGCTCGTGACACCTATGAGGACGTTGTGCCGCTTCCATACTGGCAGGCGACCACGGAGAACGACGTGGAAGCCAAGGCCCTGTACGAGCTAGAGAAGTCTCGCTCCGCGTTCCTGTCCCAAGAGACGGAGGCGCCCGGATGAGCTTCATAAGCGACATAGGGAAGTCGATTGCTGGCTACATGGGCGGGACCGTCCTTGAAGGAGACCAGAAGGGCAAGACAGCACCGCAGATCACAGCGATGCTGAGTGGGATCACACGCAGCACGGGCAAGGCAGCCAAGCTACCGGCACTTCCGAAGCAGAAGCCGCTTCCTGTCGAGGTGACCAAGACAAGCTGGAAGGACCAGGCTAAGACGTTCCCCAATTCCCTGGTTGTGCAGCGTGAAGTAGAGAAGGAACGTGTCGCGTCGATCGAGGCAAAGCATCAGGCGGCTGGGCGGAAGAAGATGGGGCGGGAGACAACCGACCCGGCTCACCTGGCGTTGTTTAGCGGTGGACCTGCACCATCTCCGGTATCGAAGAAGCGAGAGCAAACCGACAAGAAGATGGTAGGCGTTCTGACGCAGTTGGCACAGGTTCTCCCTGGACCGCTGAAGGCCGTGGGTGCTGGAATGGCGGCTGGAATGGCCCTCGTGAAGCTACCTGGCATGGTCCAGAACATGGCGATGGGTCGAATCCAGGAACAGTCCGGGCTGGCACGCTACAACGGCCGTATAGCCCGCACGTTGGCCCTTATGCAGGTCCAGGACATCCATCTGGGACTTCGTAGGGCTCGCATGTCAGCGTCGTCTATCGAGAGCCTGGGGTCCGCCACACGCGATCTACGCGAAACGACGTCGCCTTATGCAATCGCGGCGGATGTGACTAAGAACGTCTTAGCGGAAGCAGTTACGAAAATCACCAATGAGATGGTGACGAAAATTGAACAGGTGGCAACCTTTGGCAACCGAGATAGGTTCCGTGAGGCAATCGGTGCTGGAGAAGATGGCGAAGGGCTACCGTTCCAAACCTTCCTTCGGGAGATGAACCCGCCAGTGGCTCAGGCCGGCAACCAACGTGTAGTGGTTCGTGAAGGCCGCCACCAGAGGGGCGCATAATGGCTAGCAGAGGAACCGACGTAATCTACAACGGCATCGAACTGCACAACGTCACCACGAAGCAGTGGGACCAGCAGGTTGTGTACGATGACAGCGGGACCGACCCGATTGCGATTCGATTTCAGTTGTCGTTCGAGGGGCTATTGCACCTGCAAAACGCCGCCGGTATCGGCCAGGACATGAGTGCTGTTCCGGCGTGGATTGGCAACAGTTCATCGCAGACAACGCCTACCAATACGTTCACGAAGTCAGTCCAGGTGGTCCACGAAGCGTTATCGACTCCACGCAAGGAGCTGATAGTCAGCATGAACGGGAGCCGCGTGCTGAGGGTTATTCCGCCCAGCCGTGGCGTGCTTAGTGGAATTGCCGATTTCGATACAGACAACGGACCAAAGCCCCAGGTGGTACGCGTTGTCAACTTCGTGTCGAACAGGATGGCCAAGGTTCAGTTCTCGATAATCGTTACCATCTTGGGGTGTACGTCCGGCGGAGCAAGCAGCACGCCGGTGATAAACAACCGCTGGTCAGTGGCAGAGGAAATGGATGACGACTTCTTTGTCACACGCACTACCAGCGGAACCATCCGGTTCTCTTTGTCCGACCCCAAGGACGGAGGCGGCCCGCATTGGTACAAGTATTTTGTGATCCCGGGCCTGGAGAATGGCTTCCGCAGGAGTCGGGTACACTACATCGCCAGCGAAGACGGGCTATCCGCAAAGTACACGATCATCGACCGTCAGATACACACGGCACCGCCTTGGCCGGCTTCACGAATCACGGGGCGACATACTGAGTCCACCGGTGACGGGATCACGTTCATTCGAGAATGCCACGTTCGTCTAGACGGCGACCCTGGTAGCGACAAGAGGTTGCTGGCGCAGCGAGCCATCCAGGTTGTAGAAAACCGTATTCCAGTGCTGGCGAAGGAGTGGGGTGCAGAGTCCGGCAACGTGTGGACACCAATCCAGATGTCAATGACGGACAACTTCGGAGACAGGAACTCCGTCGAGGTGATGGTACGCATCTCTCATCCGCCAGCAAACGAAGACGATAAATCGGAGCAAGCGAAACTCGGCAACCTTATCAAGAGGGGATTCGGCTCCCCGATAGAAAACCTCCCGGCCGTTCCGACTCAGCCTGTAGATTACAAGCAGAACGTAAGCCCGAATCCTCCGCTGTACGGATTTACCAGCGTAGGGAACGGCGTAGCGCGAACGCCAGCCGAGAAGTTCATCAAGCACTGCTACCTGCAAACGCAATGTGCGGAGCAGCATGCGATAGGGTTTGCCAAGGACACCAGTGTTTCCAGCGATGACGGCGAATCACAAGACACCGAAACACAAGTCACAAGCGAACAGACCTACCAGCTTCCCGAAGATTCCACGGGTGACTATTTTTCGACAGACGACCCCACCCTGAAGTCTTCGCCCTATCAGTATTCCAGGATGGAGAGTACGTATTTCTACAACTCGCTGAAGACGCAGATGCCAATTGCGAGGAAATACTCGGAGGACACCAGCCAGACAAAGGACACCAGCGTAGTATTCGCACTCGGGACGCGGCAGTGCAGGCGGGAGATACGGGTAGACGCCGAGCGGCTCAACGACTGGCCACAGATACCGAAGCCAAAGGACACGTACAACGACGGGAACCTACAGGGGACTCGCCTGCGGTTCTTCCACCGCCTCCACCCACCCACACTAACAGCAGACGGAAGAAGCAAGCTGTTCCGAATCACGGCTTACTACCTGTACGCGATGAACCGGCCACCGCTAGACAGTGAAGAACTAACGGTCGGGGCCCTGCCTTTCACATCGTTCAAGGCGAGCGACGACAAGTTCAAGCCCAAAGACGCATACTCCGACAAGTTAGGGATATAGCATGACAGTCACACTCACTGGCGTAGCCAATGACGGCCTGATGGACGTACAGGGGAAGGCGTTCTTTGCCCTTGATACGCTCAATACGGTCCGGTTGACTACCGTGCCCACCGAAGTCATCGACGTTATCGAGGAGTTCGAGAACTTCACGGTCACTCTGGATCTTCAGCAGACGATCGAGGGGCTACCGACTGCTACGTCCACATGGCAGAGCGGTGGCTCCACGTTGTCGAACAAGCTGCGTGACGTTAGCCGCGACATTATGATCGAGCTAGTCCAGGCAGACAGCGACGAACCTGGTAGTGACCTCACGAGCACGCTCAACTACCTCATCAACCAGATGGAGGTCGAGGGTACGTACGTTGACGCCAACGCGGTCACGCTGTCCCTGGCTTCCAACGACGCAACCGACGCCAACATAGGCGACCCTGCGATTACCTACACCACCCGTCGGGGCGATGGCAGGGTGCAGCAGAACGCGTTAGCCGAAGACATCCAGTTCGAGGTGACCAGTGACGCCAGTGCAAACGCTCCTGGGTTCTCGGTCGAAGGCGAGGTTGCGGTGGATACCCTCAGCCAGGATTGGCCGAAGGGCTCGAGCCTCAGCACTACGATCACTGCATCGAACGCCGCGGGCTCACTGCTGACAAATGGGGATTTTGAGACAACCACCGTGAGTAACACGCCTGACGACTGGGTGGTGACTACTGGCACGCCTGGAACTACCGTACTGGTGACCGACGCAGAAGTGCAGACCGTCGTAATCGCAGTATCGCCTACGGGTGGCTCCTACCTGCTCTACTACACCAACACGGCGTCCATCGTCCGCGCGACTGTTCCCATTGCGTGGAATGCAGGGGGCAGCGCCGTGCAGTCGGCTTTGCGGGACTTGCCGGGCCTGGAAAGCGTTACGGTAGCCACTGCTGGCACATCGCCCAACTTCACGCACACGATCACCTTCACGGGAGTAGCGGGCAACGCTACCGAACTTACCAGTAAGAACAGCCTCGAGGGAGGACTGGGGGCTACAATCACCCACGCGACCACGGTGGTGGGGAACGCTGGCTCGTACAAGGGCAGGGCGTTGCAACTGAACGGCACTGGATCCGAAGAAACTGAACTGTACCACGCGTTGACCCTGAGTCCTGAGGTTGTGTACTGCTGCCACTTCAGGACGCGCAGGGGAACGACTCCAGACGAGTCCTCGTCATCGTCCTCATCGCAATCTTCGACGTCCTCGAGTTCGTCGTCAGTCACATCCAGCCTAACGAGCAGCTCGTCAGTAACGTCATCCCTCACGTCTTCAAGTTCATCGTCCGTGACCTCGTCGCTTACGTCGTCAAGTTCGTCATCCGTGACTTCATCCCAGACGTCGAGTTCGTCGACCAGCTCGCTAACGTCCTCCAGTAGTGCAGAAGAGTCGACGTCGTCATCTAGCATATCGTCGTCCCAAAGTGCTACATCGTCATCGTCTGTTACAAGCTCTCTGACGTCCTCGTCTTCTGGCACGTCGTCTTCGAGTTCGTCCTCGTCCTCACTCACGAGCAGCTCGTCTGCTGGCGAGCCGGAGATTCGGGTGGAGATTGTAGACGGAATTAGCGGAACCATCACAAACGACAAGGAAGGCAATGTCAACCAGAAGAAGATCACGGTAGCCTCGATCAGCGCCACCTCGCACGACTCCCAGTCCTTCTTCTTCCGAATGACACGGCAGCACAGAATGCCGGTATACCTGCGAATCAGGGCGGCAACCCCGATAGCTGACGGCACGAGCGTCTACATAGACGAGATGGCCGTTGTTGCTGCAACAGAACTATACGACGGCGGCCCGTTCGTTGCGATATTCGCAGGAGCTACGCCAGCCGTGATTGAAGACGCCTGGACGTTGACGGTAACCAACAGCCGAGCCGGTCAACTCCAGGAGTGGTACGACCGTGCATTCGATATGCGTTCCAAGGGCTTCCTGTTACCCACAAGTGGAACCACACTGATCCCCGATAGCGTGATCTCTTAACAAGACAAACACAATAGATAGGAGCCCGACATGGGAACCCCTCGCACAGTATGGCACGGTATCGACCAAAGCGTCGAGACAGACGCCGCCCTCCCGTCCACTGGAAACCATGGCGCTCGTTGTGTTGTCGAAGAGACCGGCAGCATCTTCATCTACGACGCCAACGACAAGAAATGGAAGCCAGACGACGAGGTTATCTCTCGCTGGAGCTTCACGACCGATGGTGGTGGTGTCGGGTGGTACGACCTTGGCACGACGCTCCCGGCCGGCACGATCATCATGGATGGTGTGCTTCGAGTCCTGGACCCGTTGCAGTCCAGTGGAGCAGCCAAGATCGGTATCAAGGCGGAATCCGCCGCAGGGGCCACCAAGGACATTCTAGCCGACGTGCTGATTTCAACGGCTGGCGTTGAGGGGGTGTACGACATTACCCCCGATGGCACGGCTGCAAACGCTGTACTGCTGACAAGCGACAAGAACGTCAAGCTGAACATCACGGTTGCCGCGTTGACTGCCGGGGTGTTCGAGCTTCACCTGCGTTGCCTGAGGGGTGGAGTGAGTGAAGAGGTCAGCAGTTCGTCCTCGTCTAGCGTGACGTCGTCGAGTTCTTCCTCGTCCTCAGTAACGTCGTCGAGCAGCACGGGCACGTCATCGTCCTCCGTAACGTCGTCGCTAACCTCGTCGTCGTCGACTTCCTCAGTGACTTCGTCCAGTTCAGATAGCTCGTCGTCCGTAACGTCATCGACGTCCAGCGTGACGTCTTCGAGTTCGTCCGTCACAAGTTCCTCCAGTTCGGGCTAGACCGCAGAGCCCCACAGACAATATCCGCCTAACACATAGGAGCCTGACATGGCACCCAGTACAGTTTTGCATGGCATAGACCAGAGTGTACCGAACTCTGGGAAGCTGCCAGCCACAGGCAACCATGGAGCCCGAGTGTTCGATGAGGAGTTGGGCGGTGTCTGGGTATATGACTCGAATGATAAGAAGTGGAAGCCCGACAAGGAGATCATCGCCCGCTGGTCGTTCAGTGAGGATACGGGCGGCGTCGGATGGTACGACATGAACGTCGAACTCCCGACCGGTACGCTGGTGTGGGACGGAATCATACAGGTGCTAGACCCGCTGACTTCTGGTGGCTCCGCGAAGATTGGCATCAAGGTCGAGTCTGCTGCTGGTTCGTCCAAGGACATTCTCGCCGACGTTCTAATATCCAGCGTCGGTGCATCAGAGGGCCTGTACGACATCATTCCAGACGGCACGGCAGCCAACTCGATTGAACTGACCAGCGACAAGAACATCAAGTTCAATATCACGGATGCAGCCCTGACGGCTGGAGTGCTAGAACTGCACTTGCGGTGCCTGAAGGGCGGCCCTGCTGAAGGCGAGAGTAGCAGCAGTTCCCTCACGTCGTCGCTTACGTCATCGTCATCTAGCCTAACTAGCTCCAACTCTAGCTCGTCAAGTGTGACATCGTCCTCCCAAAGTGTGACATCGTCCTCGTCGGTTACATCTAGCTCGTCATCCGTTACTTCTTCCTCTTCCGTAACATCGTCAAATTCGTCTTCATCTTCTGTCACGTCATCGAGCGGCACCAGTTCCTCCTCGGTAACAAGTTCCAGCAGTTCCGGCTAATGAGTTATGGCACGCGTAGATACCACCGAAAGCATAGTCCTAGACCGGATACTTGCCCGCCTCAGGTCGGAGCTGGGTCTCGACGCTCGCACGTGTTACGCGTCCGTCGAGCCCTGGGCTCCGATTATCCCGAAGGGCGGGGCGTGGTTTGTGTCTGTGGCGTTACTTGATGGTGTCTTCGAGGAAGGCGAGCAGGGCCGCTTGACGTTGCCGACACTGGCAGGCAACACGACGGAAGCCGTAGACCTCAAGGTGACTGGCTACGTCCGAATGGATCTGGACTCTACCGACCACGCCACAAAGAGACTGTCGCACGTCACGAGAGGACTACTGGAGCGGAAGCGGCAGATTCTCAAGGCACTTGTCGGATGGGACTTGCTGACCACAAGCGGTAACGCGGTGTTTCGTAGCCTGATGTTTGCGACGAGATCAGCACCACCGATAATGGTACGGTCTGATGACCTCCCCGGCCTGATTCTCGGCATGCTTACTATCGACTTTCGGGCTATCTACGACTGGACGGCAGACGACACCGTTCCTGGCATCGCACTGTCGAACCTGACGCTTTCCCAACTGGCCACCTTGACGCTAGACGAATTGGCAAACCTTCCACTAGACCCGGTAGCGGCCAGATAACATGTCTACAATTAACACAGACGATAACGGGTTCAAGACTCTCGACCCAGCCCCAACGGCTGCGGGTGCTGGCGTTGTCCAGGACAACACCAACCTCACGAGTGCGTTCGTTACGTCGCTTACTGCGAGTATCGCGACGAACACGTCCGGTGTGGCGGCGAACCTTGCGGCTATACTCACCAACGATATAGACATCGCAGCGAATCTTGCGGCTATCCAGAGCAACGATACGGACATACTGGCGTTACAGAACGCGGTCACCGGCATCTCGGTAACCAACTACGGAACAGCTGGCGACGGGGCAACTGACGATCGTACTGCACTGCTCAGCGCTAACGACGCGGCTGATGCTGCTGGTGCGGTTCTACTGGTGCCACCTGGCACGTACTTGGCTGGCTCCGGGCTCACGTTTACGGTGCCCGTGGTGTTTATAGGTGGGGTGCTGAAGACAGACTCGGGGGTGACGGCAACGCTGAATCTCCCATACACGAACCTGACGGGCGAGGCGTGCTTCGACACCGCGGACGCCACTGGAACGATTGTGCTGGCGGCTACAAATCCACAGACCAGCGTGTCGTCCGAGGATTGGTCACAAGCTGACCTTGGCGACAGGGTCAATGCTGCTGTGGCTACACTGCCGACTCGTGGCGGTGAGATCCGATTGCCGATGAACGCCGAGGTGGAGTACGCGGAGACGATCGTACTGGGCAGGAGTGGGCTGCGGCTAGTTGGTGACCATCAGCCGACGAACGAGAGCGAAGGCACCGCGACGCTAAGTCTCGGTACGCATATCACGTACACTGGCACGGGCAACGCCATATCTGTATCAGTCAACGATGGAGACACCTACAGAGGGTTTGCGTTCAAGGGCATCTTGTTGGAATGCACGAACAGCAGTTGCGCTGGCGGAATTGTTTTCCTGGGGCATGCCTATCAGACATTATTCGAGAATCTCTCGGTAGAAGGCCCAGGTTCTGGAGTTGGGGACTTCGTGGGGATCGACATCATTTCGGCAACGCAACCCGTTAGTAACACTCAGATAGGACGCTGGGTCAAACTTCGTCGGTGCGATATTGGCCTCAGGATGGATTCTGTTCACTCGTTGCACTTCAGCGACTTGCAGTGTGTGTTTTGTCGAATCGGTGTCCAGATGTATAATAACGCCTGTTACGGCAACACGTTCTCTGCCCCATGGATGGAGGCATGCAACATTGGCTTCGACATCCAGACAGGGCGTGGCACGACTATTCTCGGAGGATACGGGGAGGCGACCGCTTCCGGCGACCTGTATCTAGCGGCAGGACAGAACTCGGGCAATTGGTGTCGGGGGCTTACGGTTATCGGGCCCCACTTGAACGGAGGCCCCGCCGACTACTCCATTCAACTCACCAGATGCGCGAATTTTGCGCTTATTGGTGGTCACGCCAGAAATCAGGGCGTGGCTGTGATCGAGAACTTGACACCAGGGCAAGTCGAGCACGGCAACCATTATGTTGCTGGGCTGGAGTCTGTAGACGTGCCGATATGGAGCTCCACCACAGGGGTGACCTCGTTCGAGAATCGGCAGGGGCACATCAACTACCCGAATGTTCCGCCATGCAAGGCGACATTGACTTTCGACGAAGACGATAGCCCAGTCACAGTTACGCTGGCTAACAGCCCTGCGATCTACGTTCTAGATGATGCCCCAGGAGCTGGCGCCGCTGCTGGATGCACGTTCAACTTACCTGTTGCCATTCCAGGGCTGGAGTATATCTTCCACCTGAGGGTGGCCGAGGTGGCTATCATCGATCCAAACGGCACAGAGACGATCGCACTCCCATCAACACGAGTTCAGGGAGGCGCCGGAAAGTATATCACGGCGGATGCGTACAGCGAGTGGGTACATCTAAAATGCGAGACGGCTGGGCAATGGGAGTGTCTTGGATTCGGCGGCACTTGGACAGCGGAGGCGTAGGATATGGCAAGAAGTGACATTACCCAGACCGACGTACTCACAGCGATCATGCTGCAGCTACGCAGTTCGTTGGGCCTGAATGCTCGCCAGTGCTTCGAGACGCTCGAGCCGTTGTCGCCTCCAGTAATACCCAAGGGTGGCGACTACTTTGTATCGGTGGCTCCCGGAGAAGGGGTGTTCGTAGACGGCGAACAAGCTGCTGGAAACTGCACAGAAGAGTGGAGCATAATCGTCACAGCGTACACCAGGATCCGACTCGACTCCACCGACCACGAGCAACTTCTACTGCAAGACACGAGCCGAGGCTTGCTTATACTGAAGGCGAAGATCTTGGCTGCTCTAGTTGGCGGCGACCCCACCAGCGGCGGCAACCCGTTCATGCGAGACCTCATATTCGCGCAGCAGGCCGAGAGGCCACGCCACGGGGACATGGGGAAGGCGCAAGACATCGGGTCCATTTCGATATACTTTGGGGTTCACTTCGACTGGGACTTAACCTAGTGACTGACACACCACGCCCCTGTATTGACGTAGCAACGACCTCGATGCCGAGGGGGGTGACCGCGTTGTGTATGGCTTCGTTTTTGAGGGCTTTCGTCGACCGCCATAGTTTTCGTTTGCGGTGGCTGTTCCATATGTGCCAGAACCCGTTTCCTGGTGCCGAGTGTATGTGGGCGTCCACGATGGCAGAGGCCGTAGATGTGGCGTCGTGGTTTGACGACGCCATACTGATAGCCCATCGATCTAACGTGTCTTATGGTAGTGCGGTGTGGAATTTGCTAGAGAAGATCGAGAATCCCACGCTCTGGATAGAGGATGATAAGCTATGGAAAAAGCCGTTCGTCCTGAGCGAGATACTCGAGACCGAAAAGCACTTCTATAGCTTCGCCCAGATGCCCATCGGAACCACATCTCCAGCGTACTGGAGCCCTGAAGCTGTCGGCTATCTGGTGGCCAAGTATCCTTCGGCAGAACACCACCGCAAGATATGCGAGCGTACGCTGATGGCTATCATGCGAGAAAGCCCGATCACATGGAAGGACAACAATCTTCCCGGGGGGCTGGGGCACTTTACCGATATTGGCAGAATGGCACACACCGCCCTGGAAGTGGAGCACTTTTCGGCAGCCAAGCATTTCCTCAGCAAACACGGGGGAAATCCGATCTTTACTGCCAGACGCACGGCACACCAGGACGTGTTCCAGGACGACTCGAAAGGGATTATGTAAGTGGCCATTTCCTTCGCTGGCGTTGACCTATTGCTCGAAGATCCTGGTCGGGAGTTCCAGACGTGGCTCGAGCGGTCGCTGAGCCTGAACGACCTCCGTCTGTGGGGTTCTGAGCCTATTTCCTTTCGGGAGGGCAGGGATGGCCCTCAGGGCCCAGACAGGCCCCTTATAGGGCTTCCGTTGATAAACTGGCCAGAGATGCCACAACTGAAGATCAACTCGCTATGGGTGCCTACAGGGGCCACACGGTGGGGATTCGGGCTGTTCATGGTGGACGGGGACGCCCTGGACAAGATCGAGGAGAAGGTAGACGCCAATGGTGGGGCAACGCTCAAGATTGAAGAGGAGCGGTGGCCATCAGGGGTGGGGTCGTCTGACACTACGGTTTCCGGCACCTACTACATGCTGACGCCACGGCTGGTTGCAGATTCTGATGAAGAACCACGGTGTTGGTTGCTTCCGCTAGTCGATCTTCGGTACTTCCTCCAGTTCCGAGATACTGGCAACGTGTTCCTGAGTGGCGAGGCGACGTGGGGTGAACTGCTGGCGTCCCTCAATGCAGACATCGGCAGCATGACGTTGTCGTACCCTTCGCCTGCGGGGGCGTATCTTGGTCCAGACCCGGACGAGTTCAGCCGGCTATACGAGAACATGGCAACCGCTTTGGATGCCGCCGCGGAATGTCTCGGATGGCGTTGCGTATTCGACGCTGCAAGTGAGACGCTAACAATGCAGACCTCGGCATCTGCAACCAGCGTGTTTGCCTCGAATAGTTCCGACAGCAACAACGAGATACTGGCCGGAGGTGAGTTCCAGACACTATGGAACACCTACCCGGACAATGTGCGGGTCGTCTATCGTGTCGAGAGGGATGGGGTGGTAACCGGCGAGGTGTATACCATCGCAGTAGAGCTGGCTGGTGATGGTGGAGTCGTGATGCCGACAGGCACAGAACGCACCATCCACGACACGTGCCACGCGATCATCTTGGGAACCGACGCCGACCTGAACTTCGACGACTTCCCGAACGCCTTCGATACAAGCGCGGCAGGGCAAGCAGCCCTAAATGCGTGGTTCGCGGCAGCGGAGGCGGCGCTGAGCGCATCGACAAACGCCATTGTGAACCTCAGCGAACTCACTGCCCTTGCCAACAAGATCGCAGCCGACTATGCCGCGTGGCGAAACCAAGCATACGATACGACCTATTTGGGGCTTGCCGACTGGAACCTGACCGGCTACGACGATTATATATGGTATCACTACGGGTATCTTCACCCGTCAGACGACGAGACTGATCTACCTGGCGACATAGAGACGCCAGATAACGAGGGGATGTTCGGGGGAGATTACGCTTGTTTCACGCGAGTGGTCACGTGGCCGTCTAACGTGGGCGTCAGTGAGTTGCTGCACTTCTCGGCTGAGACGCAATCCTCATCTAGCTCGAGCAGCTCTAGCTCCTCCTCGTCGTCTAGCTCTAGCTCGTCGTCCTCTAGCTCATCGTCGTCGGAGACCTCGTCGCTAACATCGTCCTCATCGGAGACGTCGTCGCTAACGTCTTCGTCTTCGCTAACCAGCACGTCGTCAGAAAGCTCGTCGTCGTCTCAATCCACCGCAGAGGAGGGCGAGTGCATCCTGTACGGCCCAACAGCCTATCGGGATGACGACTCGCTCTGTATCCCCAAGTATCGCATCTCTATCGTCAACGGCGGGCTGTCCTGCAAGCAGATCGGAGTGGACTGCATTGACGTGTGCGATTGTGAGGAATTGTCTAGCAGCAGCAGCTCGTCCCTAACATCGTCATCGTCCCTGACTTCGTCGACTGTATAATGCCCGGCCACCACTGGAAAACAACCCGGAAGGGCTCGAAGTGCAAGCACTGCGACAGGATAGCAACCACCGAGGCCCAGAAAGCCACCCAATGCCCCGGCAGCGAGTGGCGCGTCAAGAGGTGGTCGCGGGCAGTGTCTGGCTGGAAGAAGGCCGGAAGGCCCCAGAGGAGCCCTGTGCTGGTCCATCGCATCTACTGGGGCAAATGCTGGCCCTGTTCAGCGTTTGACACACAAAATCAGGTGTGTACGGTATGCAGTTGTAAGGTGCGAGACAGCGGTTTGCCGGTCCTTAACAAGATAGCGATGGCCACCGAGCATTGCCCAAGGAGGAAGTGGTGAGTACGGCAATTCTGATTCCAGCCCGCATGGAGGCCAACCGCTTCCCCGGTAAGCCCCTGGAATATCTGCGTGGTCGGAGCCTTCTCCAGCACGCCTATCGCAACGCCACCGAAGCGACCGCCGCAGACGTTGTGGCCGTGGTAACGGATTCGCAGGCGATAGTGGACCACTGCCGAGAGGCAGACCTGTTCTGCGTGTTTGACCCATCGGTCTATCGCACCGGGTCCGACCGGTGTGCCGGCGTCCTGGACAACAAGGCTTTTGAGGCCCACCACGTCTCCACTGTTGTGAACCTCCAATGCGACGAGCCCGAGGTAACAGGCGAAGACATGGACGCCCTGATCGCAACGTCGATCGCCACGGGCCGCGTTGTTACTGCGTCCTGCGAAATGCCGCCCGGAGAGGGGGGGCATTCGTCACCTAACGCAGTCAAGGTGGTGACTCAGTCTGGTGGCATTGCTGCCTATTTCTCACGACAACCACTGCAAGGGGCTGATTTGCATGTCGGCGTGTACGTGTATCCATTGTGGGCGATACGAAAGTTCCACGCCGAAGCGCAGCCCAAGATAGAGCGAGCGGAGGGGCTCGAGCAACTGCGTATGATTTACAGCGGAACACATATCGTCGTGCTACAGATTCACGGCCAACGCCGCTCGATCAACTGCCCGGAGGATATTGCAAGATGGTAGACTGGACCCGCAACTGGACACGCAAGGTCAGAGACAATTTCGGAATGTTCTCCGATGTGCTTCCGCGCCCGTTACGCATCTTGGAGATTGGCGTGTGGGAGGCCCGTTCGTCTGTGTGGATGCTCGACAACCTCGACCCGTCCGAGTATGTAGGCGTTGATCCGTGGGTAGTGGATCCCCCAGGCAATAAGAAGTTTCCGTACACGCCGGCTGGGATCGCGAAGAAGCAGGCGATCGAAGATCTTGCCCACGAGAACATCGCACGGTACGACAACGCCAAGCTCATTAAAGGCAAGTCGCAGGATGTTCTGGTCGACCCAGCATACTGCATGACATTCACGCCGTGTTCGTTCGGCCTAGTCTACATCGACGGGTCGCATGATGAACCCGACGTGACGGTAGACGCCGAGAACGTGTGGCCTCTAGTTCAGCATGGGGGTATTGTGGTCTGGGATGACTGCATAACGAGGAAGTACAAGAACGGAAGCCCAGTACAGAAGTCGGCCGACGCATTCCTAGCAGACAAGCCGTTCGAGACAATCTTCCGCGATGTACACTTTGTGGTGCGCAAGATATGAGAGCATCAGAAGTATCATACCTGTATTACGGTAAAAAGATGTGGCACAGGATGGCCATATCAGCATGGTCGCTGCGCAATCACTGGACCGGCGACGTAACGATCTACTGCCGCAATCCAGACGACCTTGCCCGAGTGTCACCACTTTGCAAGGCGTTCGACCTTCGCGGCGTACTGCTGCCGCAGGTGGCGCCAGACTCGCTCCCGTACAACAAGATGGGAATCACGGCGCACATCGACGCGGAATACGCGATCTGTCTCGATCTTGACACCCTCGTCGAGGGCGACCTATCGCCGCTGATTGGCCACGAGTTCGCAATCACTAGCCACGGAGACAGGACGGGGCTGTCGAAGCCGTGTGTGTTGCGTGCGGGATTCTATCACGGCCTCGACGACGCACTAGACCAGCACATTAACGAGTTCGCAACGCTTCCCCTACCTGACATCAACGCCGGAGTATTTGCGTTTCAATATGGGTGCAAGCAGCTCACCGAGGTGCATCGGCTATTTGATATGGTTATCACCGCCGGTCGAAAAGCACCCAAGTCACGATACGTGTCCGGGGTGAGCTTGAAATATGGCCTGCTGCCGTCACCCACTGACTTTACATTCAGCATGGCGTCGGCGTATTTAGAGCATACGCTCTTTACGGACGAGTTCAACTGCTGTTCTCGCCACGGCTTGCGGTGGGACGATGCCGTTGTGCGTCACTATGTCGGAAGGAGCCATGGGCGAAGCGGTCCTGAGTTCAGGAACGCTATACAGCACCTAATCGACAACAACATCGCAGGCTTTGCCGAGCACGACGATCGCTACGATATTGAGACTCGTAACCTGCTAACCCGCATGAATAGAGGTGATTATGACTCCTGCCCAGATGGGTGAGATTATGCGACGACACGGCACGGACAAGGCCACGTCGCACGCCTACCACATTCCGTACGCCCGCCTTATGGAGCCGTATCAGCAATTGGAGCCGTGCAGATTACTCGAAATCGGCATCAAGCGTGGCAGTTCGCTTCGCACGTGGGCGGAAGTGTTCCCACACCTGGAAATGTCGGCGATCGACATTGACCCAAAGACCGAGAAGAACGCCCCAGAGGGATGCGCGACGTACATCGGCAACCAGGGCGACGACGCCTTCCTTGACTCAGTGATTGCTGCCGAGGCCCAGTGGGACATCGTGATTGAAGATGGAAGCCACCGAATTGACCACCAAAAAGACACGTTCGTCAAGCTGTGGCCGCACATCCGCCCAGGGGGGCTGTACGTCATCGAGGATCTTCAGTCGTCGCGGTCCGACCTGTACTCGACGCGTGATATTCGCAAGCAGAACCCAAGGGACGAGCAAACGACCGTAGATTGGCTGTTCGATATTGCTCGCTACAGCATGGGGCGGCGTCGACACCGCCGCGGCCGCGACACGATGACTCTATCGTTCTTCACGGAGGCGTGCTTTATCACGAAGAACCCATGAGGAAGCCTACGGGACAGCGTATCAACTCACGGGCGACGTTTGCCAAGCACGTTCTGCCGCACTTCCGCGACGGGATGGATGTATTGGAGGTTGGGCCCGAGAAGCGTGGTTCTACGTATCGCACGACGATAGAAGCGACTATCAACTACTTCACGGCAGACATTGTCGACAAGCCGAACGAGGTGTACTACATCCAATGCGAGGAGAACGTCATAGACGTGACTGATGATTCGTTTGACATGGTCTTCGCGTGCAACGTCCTGGAGCACGTCAGGCGCCCGTGGCTATGGGTGCCTGAATTGGCCCGCATTATCCGCCCTGGTGGAATTGTGGCCCTTGTGGCTCCGGTGACATTCGGTAAGCACCGTGCGCCGTATGACTGTTGGAGAGTGCTTCCGGACGGAGCACGGGTTCTACTGGAAGATGCTGGATTGGAGGCGATCTTCACGCGTCTCTCTAACCTTCACGAGGACTGCCAGGATCTGGTAGCGATAGGACGAGTGCCGACATGAATCGAATGACCCGGTCGCAACGGTGTGCTCACGAAGTTGCTGGTCTGATAACCACAAAGTGCAGCACAGATACACGCACTGTAGTAGGGGCTGAAATTGGCGTGTTTAGATGCGGAACTGCACGCCATGTACTGGAAACGATACCGAACATACTGTGGCTGATGATAGACCCGTGGAAGAACTACGCGGAATACTCCGCCGAAGGAACCAGCGTATCCAGGCAGTCGCAGGATACGTTTGATATGCTCGCCGTCAAGGCAGCGGAGATTGTCAACCGTGATTGCCCCGGCCGTGGCGTTGTCATGCGGATGACGTCAATGGAGGCGTCGGAAATCATCGCTGACGGTAGCCTCGACTTCGTATTCATCGACGGCAACCATACTGCCAAATACGTGAGGCAGGATCTTCGTGCGTGGTGGCCAAAAGTGCGGAGCGGTGGGGTCTTTTCAGGTCACGACTACGCCCACAAGTATCCTGGGTTACGCAAAGAGGTAGACCAGTGGTCGGATGAGATGGGTGTGGAGTTGACGTTCTGTGAACATGACACGAGTCTGTTCTGGACACAAGTGTGACAAGGGACATAGCAATGACAACAGCGATCGACTGCACGCACCTCAGAAAGAACGTAGGCACTCAGATAAGCAACTTCGGGGAGCTGAATATCTTTGACTGTGCGTGCCGCGAGGTAAAGAGCACGACACTTGGAAAATGTCTCACATGCAAGCACTACCTGGTGAAGACTCCAGACCCGAGAAGGCCACAAGGGGGGCGTTGTCGTCATCCCGAGGGCGTGGTTCTAGACAGATACCAGAACATCGCCGCGGTGGCTGACCTATACAAGGGGGCGTCTTGTTTTCTCGTGCTGGGTGGGCCGTCGATAAAGACGATGGACCTCGACCTGCTGCGGAAGCGTGGCATTCTCATCATGTCAGTCAACAACTGTCCTGCTGGACTTCCTGAGGGCCTGCGTCCACATCTTTGGCTACACACTGACCCTAGCGGCAAGTTCTCTGATTCCATCTGGCGGGATCCGTCTGTACTGAAATTCTCGCCCGTCAATTGCTGGCAGACAAAGTACAAAAAGGGGGCGTTGGACACATCCGGAAAACAGAAGAAAGACGGTGTTCGCCATCGCACAGATGATGGGTTCGAGGCACTGGAAGACGGCATCAGAGCAATCGACATGCCCAGCGTTTTCGGCTACGAGCGGAACACCGCCTTTGATCTCCAGAACTGGCTATTCGAGCCGTCAGTCAACCGCGGTAACGACGATCAGCATTCATTGGGCCAAAAGGGGCACCAGCCAAACGGGTGGCCGAAAGTCATCAATACGATGTTCGCCGCTACTCGCCTCGCGTTCTATCTTGGGATCGCCAAGTTGTACCTAGTGGGTGCCGATTTCTCGATGGACGCTGAGGAGCCCTATGCGTTCGGGCAGGGCAAGAGTCAGGGCGGATGCAACGGGAGCAACCACGCATACGGCAAGATGGCGACGATGTTCACGGCTTTACGCCCGACGTTCGAGGATGCGGGCTTCGAGGTTCTCAACTGCACGCCCGACAGTGGACTTTGGGCATTCGATTACGTGCCGCTCGAGGACGCCGTAGAATCGGCAACCAGCGGCTTTGAGGAGGTGTTAAATGCTGAAGGATGGTACGACTGATGGACCGCGTGTCACGAAACCGGGTGGAGTGGTGTCCCTTATGCCTAAGTCCTCGCGACCAGGCAAGATACCATCGCCAGTTGCGTTGGCAAAGCAGTTTCAGGATGTATTGCCGAAGCTGACCGACAACGACCGCTCTGCAATCCAGTCGTTGCTCGGCATTATCAAAAACGGGCGGTATCTGGCGATGCACTGGGAGTCCGAGGGCAACCGCGTTACGATCCATCGCACTTCGCAAGACATGCCGCTCGTGCATTTCCCTGCGATGTACAAGCAGTGCTCGACGGCACTCAACGAACTCCGCACCGAAGCGGACAACAAGGACTTGGCCGAGAAAACGAAAGGAAGGAGCAATGGACAGCGCAACCTTGGTGAATAGGCACACGTGGGGATGGTCGCGTCACCTTCTGGTAACAGACAAGTTCGACTTGGCTCTTGCAGATGGTCACGCCGGCGGCGCCAGTTCGATGCACACACACAGGGGAAAGCACAACACGTTCTTGGTGCTTACGGGTACTGTCGAAATTGTCGGGGCAGACGGTGAGGTGTTGGCCCTTCTCAATCCGCACGACGCCTATACAGCCCCAGTCAACGTGCCGCACCGAATGGTATTCGTGACAGATGCCACCCTCTACGAACTGTACTACCCGGTCGCAGGCAACGGTGGCATCGACCTGGACGACATCCAGCGTCTTGACGGGGGATGGAAGCCAGGGGAGGGGCCGCCGTGAAGACAATCGAGATAATAACGCACTGCTGGCGGTTTAGCCGTGTTCTGAACTACGAGCTATCCTCGTTGTTCTCTCACGCGACGGACGGCGTTACGGCCACAATCTTCTACGCCAAAGACGATCAGCCTACCGTTGATGTGTTAGATTTCTTTCGCGACAAGGTGAATCTCAACGCATGGCCCCTACCGCGTCCTAAACTGCTGCGGCGTGCCATTGGGAGGCATCTTGCAGCACGTAACTCGGAGGCCGACATTGTGTGGTTCTGCGATGCGGACTACTACTTCGGTCCAGAGTGCTTGGGCGTGTTGTCCCGCATGGACCTAGACGACGACATGATCTACTTCCCGCGATTGCAACAGATCAACACGACCCACGCTCTAGGTGACGAGTACGCACTAGCTGCCGACAAGCCAGGGATCTACTCTGTGTCGCAATCCGACTTTCGCCCAGAGACAATGCGTAAGGCTATTGGGGGATTGCAGATAGTCACCGGGGACACGGCACGCCGACTCGGGTATTGCGAGGGGTGTAAGGTCCAGGGTAAGGTGTCTGGCGATGGCTGGGCGAGGACTCGTGGCGATCAGGTATACCGGGGGCCGGACGGCGTGGGGTGCGGTCTAGGGACATCGTTCCACCTTCCGAACTTGTACCGCATCAGGCAATCACAGAGGGGAGTTGTGGACACGTTGCCCGATGGATAATCAGGAAGACGCATGGCGCCTGATCGAGTCGCTTTCACTCCCGAAGGAGATTCTGCTCCTTGGGTCTGGCGTTACCAAACCGCTAGATAGCTGGCCTCCAGTGGCTTCGCTCCGCGTGAACATCCGCACGCTTTGCCCGATGGTGTACCACGACAAGTGGCCAATACACACTATCATCGTCAACAACAGAATCAAGAGGCAGCTTGGCTCTTGCTGGCATACCAGCATAACGACGCTGAAGCCTCGTGTCGTTGCGTTCGACACAACGAAAGAGATGGCTAGCTCCCGCGTAGTAAGCGACCGCTTCGTATCCATTGGTGCGAGCGATCTGTCTGGTTCGGCATACGATACGTTGCGGCTGTCTGGGCAGGCTTACGGGCTAGACCTGTCTCCGAGTACCGGGTTTCACGTTCTGCTGTGGTTGCTCTATGCAGACGTCGACACGATCTACATAGCAGGCTTTGATGGGCGCAGCAAAGGCGAGACGTACCACGCTATTGCCGGACGGCGGTATACAGAGCGGGAGACGCACGACTACCACTCGTTTGCTATCGAATGGTCGGTCATTGAGCGGCTAGGCATACCCGCTGCTCGTGCTAGGGGTGTCAATGTCCACGTGGCCAAAGATGGACTGGCGGATTCTGATTAGATTCGGAATCTCTATTGTCTTGCCCGCGGCGTGGGTGCCGTATATCTTGGCTATCTGGTTGCGGAATCGCACATCGCTTCTGCTTCCGATAAACTCGTATCCTACCACCGGCTGCTTATCGACTTCCCTGTCGGTGATATACCCGTGCTTCCTGCACACGTCACCAGGTACAATTTGATAGGCTCCACTGGCTCTTCTGATCTTGTCGGGGTAGCAGTCGCGCGGGTGTACGATCCTCTCCATGCACGTTGCCGACTTCGCCGCATACGCATCGCCGATTTGCCTTGTGTTTGTCTGCAAGATGGACGCAGGCCGCCACATGGGAGCCTCGCTAAAGTCGACGTCTGCCAGCGAATCGAGGGCACCAGCCCCGAAGCAAATATCTGCATCGGTGAACCACACCACGTCAGCAGTTGTTTCCAGTGCGGCAGATTGGCGCCCGAACGCACGACGCAATAGGCGGCTTCTGGGTGTTGCCTCTGGGTATAGGAACCCATGGCTCTTGTACTGGTTCAGCACGTCGAGTGTAGGCGAGTCCTCTGGCGTGAAAAAAACGCGTACGCTCAGGTCTACCCGCTGAGGAGCGTGTCGCACGATAGATGCCAACTGGTAGGCTAGGACGCTGCTGTATCTCCAGCAGTGAGTGACGATCTCTAGTCGCATTGCATCGCTTCCGCCCAAGTCTTCGTCGGGATCTTCTCGCCAGCGGTAATATGGTTCAGTGGCTTGCAGTGCTCTTCTCGCCATGCCTTGGGGGCAGCATGGACGCAATGGCGGCAGAAGCCAGCGAGGTCAGGCCACGCTCCGACGACCCCGCTTGCGTCAAGTTCTTTTAGCAAGTCTAGTCCTTCGTGGTACTCCCAATAGCCATCGAAATACTCGTCTCCCTCCAGGCCGATGGTGTGCGCGATCGCAATGGCTGGCGAACATGGCAAGTAACCTCGTGAGTCTAGCGAGATACCGCACACCTTGGGCTGCGAACACGGGAACAGAATCGGTAAGTCAAGATCGGCGGGTGACCAGAGGCACGGCAGGTGGGCCTTCTTCGGTGGTTTGCGGCCACTCCATTGGAGCCTTTCGTGTCTCATGTCTAGGATGGGCAGCGTGCCGTTGCTGTCTATCTTGATCTTCTGGATCAGCCCCTCGTCAACTGCCGCCAACAGTAACTCGAGGATCAGGCCGAGATATGGGTGCAATAGCGGCTCGCCCCCTGCAATCTTCACCCGCTTTGCCTTGACGGGGCCGTCTCGAAGGGCATCGACAAACTGCACGATCTGGTGCGGGTTCATGTCCGAGTCTTCGGCCCACGTAGGCTTCAGGTGGCAATGCCGGTTGCAGTTCGGGCATGCGAGATTGCAGCGGAGCGTGACGTTTAGCTCGAAGTTAATGCGTGTCATCAGTCAAAGTTCATGGTTTTCATCAGGGCCGCGGTAACAGTACGAAGCCCCTTCTTCGCTGCTCTGGCTGCCCGCTGCCGCCTTGGGGCTGGTGTGTCGTCTGGTCGCCACGATAGCATCTGTGGCGTCTTGGAGCGGAACATGTCACAGACCTGCCGGCCGTCGAAATCGCCGAAGACGAGCTTGCAGTCGTCCTTGGTGCCGAACGTACAGGCCGAACACCGCGCTGGCCCCATGGCTCCACCGTAGTTGACGTCGATCTGCTCGAATTGTTTCTCTGGCTTCTCTTCCTGCTGCTCGGCGACCATTTCCCAGGCGTCCCTGCTGTACTTCGCCTTCTCCCTGCGGGGTGCTGGGGCCTCTCCGACGTGCCACGATAGCATCTGGGGCTTGTCTGGCAGAAACATGTCGCACACGTCACCCTCGCGAACCTCCGCGGCTACTAGCGAACAGGACGTGCCAGACCGGAACTCGCACACGCCACACCGGACGCTGGAGAACGCCGAACGGTAGTTTACCTCGATCGGCTCGAACTCGGCCCGCTCGGGGGTGACCTCTTCGATGAGCAGATCCATCGTGTCAATCCCGGTACGCTGGTAGTTTTCGTGTGCCTCGGTCGCGCGGCTGAACTTCGCCGCCATATCGTTGGTTTCGGCGAGCCGTTTGCTGGCGTCGGCGAATTGTGCTGCTAGAGCCATTGTCTTCTCCCGTGTGGTCGCCAGGTATCGGCGGGCGTAGGTTTCTACTGTTTTGCGGTCGCGGCTGAACGGTACGGGTGACTGGCGTGTTTCCCACCCCACGAGGTCGTCGCCGCTGAACTCGGATTCTGGCTGTACGCCACCAGTCTGGGCGTCTACCATTTCTGCGGCTTGCTTGAGTAGCTCGGGGTCTGTTCGGGACGGGAGCCGCTGGGAACCACCGCGGAGTACCTCCCACAGAGCCGCGGCGTAGTTGGTGTCGTCTTGCTCGTGTTCCCGGTATCCGGTTCCGATGCCCAACCCTGGGTAGGATCCAGCCATTTCACGGGCAGTAGCGTCCAGGCCCGGCCATGTCGAAGAATCACGGCCTGAATCTTCCCATTGCCGGATACGTAGGGCATTCAGCCCTGTTGCTTCACGTGCTGCCTTAGTTCCTTCCTCGTGAGCTAACACCTGATTTGTAGCTTCTTTGTGGATCTCGGAAAAGGCGTCTGCGAGGGCATCGGGCGGAATCGAGTAGTCCCAGGCGGTCGCCAGGATAGCCTGCCCGAACTGAGTCCTGGGGTTGATACTGGAACCCTCGGCCTGCTCCCGAGCCGTCCGAAAGTCCAATTCCTGCTCAATGGCTCGCTTCTTGACGGGGTCGCTGGCGTTCGTCAGTGCCGATTCTAGCCTGTCTGTGGGCGTTCCTCGCAGTTGCCGGCGGAACCCGCGTATGTCCGCGGCTTTCGGCTTGGGCGGCCGTACGGGTGCTTCTCGGCCACCTGACGCTATCTGGGAGTCTATCACGCCCCCTAGTGCGGCAGATGCGGCTACCCATGCCTGGGTTCCAGGTTGCCTAAAGTGCCACATATTGCCCTGTTGCATCACTTCGAGGGGTTTGCCCTGGATTTGGATGGTCTGGTGGTCCCCTGGGTGGGGTACGTTGCCCTCTGGCTGCTCGTCGAGGTCTTTCGCCTGTTCTGCGGTGACTTCTTCGCCTGTCAGTCCGTGGGATTCGGCTACGTCCTGGCGTTGCTCCCGTTCGTCTCGGCTCTCGTCGAGGTCTTCAACGTCTTCGCCTTTGACGCCTGGGCAACCTGCCTTGATTATGCCGTCCTCGCCGATGAACATATTGGCCCCGCCTACGTTCTTCCAGCCACCCTCTTGGGATTCTGGTGCTTGGCGGTACTTCTCGCAGACTTCGGCGTAGTGGCGGGCGAATTGGGCTACCTCGCGGCTATATTTCTGGTTCACTCTGTAATTCTGGTCGCCTTCGTCCCAGTATCCGCCACCCGGAAATGCACCAATAGCGGCGCCGACTGCTTCCTCTTTGCTGCCGTGGTGCTGGTGGCCGGTGGGCACATCGGCAGCGATGCGGGTGATTTGCCACTTGCCTTCGGCACCTTTCTGGGTAGCTCTGCTGACGAAGTATTTGACGTCTGACTCAGGTTTCGTGAATTCTATGGTGGTCGCTTCGCCTACATCGGCCATGGCCTGTTGCAGGCGACCTGTTCTGTCGGCTTTGCTCAACTCGCTACGAGCAACGACGGCTATAGTTCCGGTTGGTATCGCTTCGGGGTACTTTTCTGCTAGGTCGTAGACAACAGATGCCGAAGTGATTTCGTCGAGTCCTGCGGCTGTGAATATCGCCTCGGTTTCCTTGTGTGTTACACTATCCCCTAGTATAGCCTGTAGTTCAGCCTTCGGTGGTAGACGCTTCCCGGCTGTCCGAATCAAGTCGCCAGCCGCTTGGGTCTTATTTGGTTTAGGTGCTACCCCAGCGTCCATATCCCCGAACAAGTCCTGTTGCCCGGCAAGGTCCTTCGAGCCTATCCCGTGAAAGAGGTTCTGCTGCTGAGCCGGCGGCGGCGGTTCCCCCTGGGTTTGCTGCGGGGAATCATCCGCAGCGGGCGGTGACTGAGGAACCGTCGCGCCGCCGAACAAATCCTGCTGTCCTGGGATAAGGTCTTTTGTGGGGACCGTGTTAGCACCCTTGTCACCGCCAGAAGTGAACTGCCCGCCCGTTTCGGTGCCCTTGCCTGCCCTGGGGTGCTTAGACTCCTCGAAGCCACCGCCACCGAACATATCTTGCTGGCCTGGGGCTGACTTCTTCCGACGAGCGTATTCTTCAGCGAATCGGTCGGAAAGCGTGGGCAATGCCAGCCTCCGTAGATACGAGGATTCCCAACGAGACTGACGCTCTTGCTTCGTAATGGTATTCATAGCGGCGACATTATAGCCCCATCGTAGGGGGTTGGGCTATGCGGGATTCGGACAGTCCTCACCACCACCACAGCGAGGTAGAGCAGCCACACGACGGACACTCAACTCCTGTCGCCATCGCAATCGTGCCGGGAATCACTACGGCAAACGTGATTGCAGCCAGCCCAATGCCGCACAGCACGCCGTAGACGATGATTGCGTTGTCACTTCTGAACATGAGAGTTTCCTCGGTTAGGCGTTACAAGTTCGGCCACCGAACAGTCAAGCACGCGCGTCATCTTCACCAGACACGACAGCGTAGGTAGTCGAGAGCCACCCTCGGCCATTGACCAGTGGGCTTGTGATACCTTGGCCTGCCTGGCTGCTTCGTGTTGCGATAGACCGCAGGCCGCACGTGCTGCTTTGATGTTCGCGGCCAGGGCTTTGCGTAGTTGTCGTTCTGTCACTTCGTTTACCTCAGGTATGCCCATAGTGCGGCGGCTGTGGCTATCATCCCGAGCAGGAGCATCTTCAGCGTGCCCGGCTCGGGTATCGTTGTTGCGGGTGTGGCTACCACCTCGACGTTATCCAACCCCCACTGGATTCCTGCCGCGTGTCCAGTGAACTCCAGCGTGTAGTATTCCTGAGTCGGCTTGATGTGGAGTTGCGCGAACTCGACCCAGCCGTCCGAGTAGGCACGATCGCCCTCAGGGTAGCCCAGCGTTCCCGTCGAGATCCTCCGTCGAGCACCAATCAGGCCGTTCGCCTCGAGTAAGACGGTCCCCTGTATGGCAAGCGGCGAGCGAGACAGGGCAATGTAGGCTGGTCCAGGACCGTACTCGCTTGGCACCCACTCGTTCCAGCTACTCCCGATCGCCAGCGTCTCGAATCGCACAGAGGCTTGGACGGTATCGGCCGGCAGGGGCACCACCACGGTAACAGTTTCGGCGCCGAACGGGCCGAGATACTTCTCCCCGGATGGCGACGTGGTCACCTTGTTGCTGGACCAGTCCCAGGTACTGTTAGCATCGTCGAACGTCTCGACGTAGGTGATCTCGGCTGCCGCTGGGGTAGCCGACAGTAGTGCGCACAGTGCGAGTAGGCGTTTCATCGTGTTCTCCTAGTGAGTCTTGAGCCATTGCTTGGCCCACTGCTCGTCCGCTGCTTTCGCTTGTCCTGTTTTTGGCGGGAGCTTGGGGTGTATCATGTCAGTCAATTCGGATGGTGTCGCCGGACTGGAGGATGCGGACACGGATGGTCCTATTTAGGGCTCCCTCCGAGAAGGTGCTGTCTTCACCTATCACCACCAAGCAATCCCCCTCACACCGTTGGATCACTTTGCCAATAAGACGTGGGATATGTTGCCACTCCACAACAACAGCCAGATCACCGTCTTCCATCCTGGAAACTGGCACGCCGGGTTTCTCGGTTACTACGATACAGGTCATGGTCTTTCTCCTTTGGTTACCAAGCCGGGGGGTGGTTGTGATCCGCTGGTATAAGTTGTTGGTAGCACAGTGTTTACGCAGTTTGGAGCGTCGAATTCGGCTAAGTGATCATCGACCCGCCGTTACACCCCCTTTGTCGCAGTGTGGGCATCGCACGTCCATAGCTATCCTCCATCGTGTCTCGTGTTCTGTTCTGGTTCAGCGACTGGCGGCTTGGGAACCCAACGGCGGATCGTCGTGCGGGCCCACTCTTCTTCACCCTTTCGGAAAAACGAGTTTTGCGAATTAAAGCCCATATCAGGTTCCCATCCTTCTGGGCAGTCCTGTTTCGCGATAGCTTCCGCCAAGCCAAGGCGTTCGTGATAAAAGCTGTCGTACGTGATGTCGGTTACTTGGAACTCCCATGTTTTGATCTCTTGAGCCGTCCCTATCTTGTCGAGTCCGCGCACGATGGCCTTGGCTGGCCTGGCAGCGAGTCGCCCCAACGCCGCTGTGAATGCTTCTGCACTCATCTCCAATTCGAGGAATTGATTATGGGAGTCCTTGTCTTCAACCCACATCTCCACCTTGTCACCGGTACACAGGATGGTGACTTGGGCGTCTATGCTGAGTGGTTTTCCGAATTTCATGGCTATCCTTCCTCCTCTGGTTCAGCGACGGTCAGGCACTCGTGTTGCATGCGGTCGTAGATTTCGATAAACACCTTTTCTCGGGCTGCTTTTGTCCATCGCCACATCGGCATGTCGGCATGTCGGCCCGGTCTACAATGCTTAGCGAGCCTCGGGCCGCATCTAGCAGCACTTCGAGTTCCCAGCGGGTGATGACTAGGGGCGTGTTCTGGGGCATTGGCTACATCTCCACTTCAGCTAGATAAATCGCGTCAGGCATAACTTCGAGCCCCAGCCGTTTTGCCGTTCGGAAAGCTGCCGCACTCGCGATAGCTTCCGTTTGATACGACCACATCGTATCTACGCACGTGTCGTATCTGGTTGACCCCCGAGATACCGCAAGCAGCAAACGCCAGCGAAAGCGCTTACCCAATGTGAGTTCTAGCGTTGCGTACATCGTTTCCTCGTGTTCGATTACAGCCCAAAGGCCATTCTGAATCCACAGCCGAACGCCCAGCCAGCAATGTAGCCAACAGCCATCAGGCCAGCTAGGGCGATTAGACCCCAGCCGATGGCGTTCACGATGTCATACGCGTCCACAGGGGCCGCAGGGCAGTCATCCTGCTCGAAATGCGGTGTTTCACCCCAGTCAGTGCCAGGGCGGTCTAGAGGGTCGTTCTCGGCGTAATACGGGTGTACTCGGCTAACCATCGGTCGCTCCTTGTGCTGTGATGTACCGCAGCAAGTTGTCACGGTGCTGGTGGGGGGGTAAGTGGCTGCCAGGAATTACGCGGAGACGATCCGCACACGACTGGCAAATGTACGTCCAGGATTCGCAGCCGTCTACCGTGTCGTGAACGGCGATGACAGCGGGTTCACGGCTCTGGCAGTACGGCAGGCGACAGGGGCCGGCTATGTTCACGGCTTCTCTCCCTTCGCCATCGCGATAGCTTCCCGAAGCATCGTGTTGACGTGTTCTGCGGTGACGCCGGTATGGGTGCCTTCGTTGAGCGATAAGGCGGCTTCGCAGGCAGATTGCAGTTGGTATGACGCTTGCCGGATTTGCCGTTCGAGTTCTCGTGTGCCGTCGCACCACGGACACGAGATAGGGCGTTCGCAATTGGGACAGTAGTTACTCATGGCTTATCTCCGGTGGCTTTGGCGATGATGGCCCTGACGTGTGTTTCGACTCATTCATGGGGCACCTCCCACGGCGGCAGCCCGAGAGTCTCAGGCGACAGCGTCCACACCACCACGTACCCCGCAGCAAGCAGGATACCGATTCCGATAGCTCGCCAAATCATCGTACGTTCCTTTCGTGTTTGGGTTAGTCCAACCCCAGGCCGTCACCCCACGAGACGGCACCGGGGCAGGAGTAACTCAACTATCGGCGGTCAGCGATCTCCAGGATTTCGGCCGTATGCAGTTTTCCGTTGTTGTGGTAGTGGCAAACTGCGTCCCACATCAGCTTGAAGGCTCGCGGGCTGCTGTCGCGAACGTGGCTCCAGTCGTAGCATTGCTCCTTGGCAAAGGCAGCGGTGATTTGTCCGAACCCGTCAGCCAGCAGGTAGATGCCAGCCCGCTGCGATTCGCTCAGGCGCCAGTGGTCGTCTCCGTCGTAGTGCATGTAACTGATGACTGCGTTTCTGGTTTCGTCGGTGGTCATCGTTTCGGCTCCCATGTGTGTTGCGTTGCTTGTCATGCCCTAAGTATAGCTCAGCGTGATAATCGTGCAACCCTAATATCGTCCAGAATTCCGGCGATTCTGGACGATAATTCCAGCCGTCGCCGTAAGTCGTGGTATAACACAGAGTTATAGCTAGAGAAATAATCGCAGAATCAGCGGATTGTAGACGGATCTACGCCCGCAAGCAGCCCTTTTACCCACTTGTCGTGCTTCCCCGCCCAGGATTTCAGCCTACCGAAGTCGGCTTGCATAGCTGAACGAAAAAAGGGCTCCCAGAGATCCCGCCCCTCTTTCCGTTTGAGGTGCTTCTGGCCATGAAAATGGTGGATCCTGATGTCGTCGGGGTGTTTGCCGTGGACGAACGAATGATTGAAGCGGTCGTCCAACACTCCCACCTCACACTCAGTCACAAACGGATAGAGTAGCTGCATCGCAATCTCGTCCGTCATGTGCGTACCTTCGCCAGCCAACGTCATCTGGTGCCAGCGGTCGCCGAGGGGACACCCTTTGCGGAATGAGAATACCCCCGTGTTCAACGCCGGATAGCCTTGCGTTGTGACACGTTCCCCATCGGCAGCCAGTCGCCATGCCACCTTGCCTTTGCCGTCTTCCGTGACGACTACCTCGTCAGCTAGGCAGCGATCAATCATCTCGTCTATCTGGATGTGCTTTCCCTTGACTCTGTCTCGCCACCAGCCACACCGACCGGCGATCTTGCGTCCCTTCGTCTGCCAATCGCTGTAGCTCGTGACGCACCATTCGTACTGAAAGAACTCCTCAAACGAGCCGACAACGGCGGTGTCGGCGTCAATGAACAGCGTTTGCTCGTATGGAGTGTGAGCAGGAACGAGCGTCTTCTGTATGTACGCCTGATGCCGCCGCCTGACTTTCGCGGGCTCGAATCGCTGAACAGTGATTGCCGCCCGGTCGTCGGCTGCGATCGTCTCGGCGACTTCGAGATCGTCGTCTCCGGTCACCATCACGGTGACCGGTATGTCGGTCTGCTGTCGAAGCGTGTAGAGAGAGACCGCCATGCGTTCGGCACAGGACGTACCGGATAACAGGTAGACTACGCCGCGGGTGCCCTTGCTCATCGTTTCCTCACGCATAACTGGTCATGGGCCCAAACGACGTCATAATTCCATCCGTCGGAAAGCTCGTCCTCGTAGTTCCAGGAGTCCTTGATGCGTTCTACCGCCTTCATTACCGTCTGGTGGTTTTGATTCCGATACTCATTCCAGATGACCAACCCGCCCGGGGGGACATGCGGCCAGACTAGTTCGCTGTAGTGCGTCACCGACTCGATGTCCTTTGCCGCGTCGATGTAGACGAGATGGAACGGGCCTTCTATGGTAGGCAGCACGTTCTCAATTGCTCCCTTGAATAGCTCAGCCTTCCGCCGAAACGGCGCGAGGTTGCGGCGACACCGATCCATTGTACGCAGCCAATATCGAGACTTCCCCCACTTGTCGATGCCGATGTATTGGCCATCAGCCAAGGGCAAAACGTGCTCCATGAACCACAGGGCGGAATGCCCCTTTCCGACGCCAAGTTCCAGCACTGTTTGATTCGGGAATCGTCCAGCCTCGGGAATGAGGTGTTTCTCCCAATCTGCGAGGTATCGTTTACCCACAGCACCCTCCATCTGGTCCGTATTGCTCCATGATTTCGGCAATCCGTATCTTGCGCCGCTTCCAACTGCTGATAGTCTGCCATCCGTCGTTGCGGAATTGGTGCCTGATTATCGTGTCGCCCTGACGCTGCGCGACGTACCAGTGCAGCGTGTCTTGCGACGGAACGGGTAGCCGTCCAGGGCAGTAGTCGGCCACTTGCTTGCTGAACGCGGTGGAAATGAACATGAACCACGAGCAGACTCGCTTGGTGGCAATAGTCTCTTGCCCCGGTGTCGGTTCGGGTAGGTTCAGCCCTGGAAAATGGCAGAGCGGATCGACGGTATCAGCCCACTTGTCGAGCATTCCAGGCCATTCTGCGGGCTTCGTGTACCTCCACCCTGGACCGATCAGCGACGGGTACTTGCCGACGAACCACATCGGGTTCACAAAGTTACCGGGGGCAAACGCCACGACGTCGCAGTCAATTTTCAGCCAGTAAGGCGTCTCTACCATGGCCGGGGGGATTTTGACGAAACTAGTCAACATCCGCTCACGCTGAGTCATTTCGGAGAGGTCGCTGTCGTCGGTGTTTGGCCAGTCCCACAGGGTAGTTCTCATGTTCGGGTGTTCGGCCAGAAAACGCAGCTTGTGCCGCCAGTAGTCGCCATCTCCAGCCTGAGCGTCACAGATAACCAGCATCGGGTGCTGTAGCAACTCGGGCTTGAGTAGTCGCCACGTCGGCCAGACTTGCCGCAAGTCCTTGACGGTTTTATCGTCGCAGCCCAATACTGTGGTGTAGTCGAATTGCTTTCGCATACCCCTAGAATACTCGCGTTTCTCGGGCCGTCAACCGTAGATTCGGACAGTCGCAATCTCGCAATTCTCTAACAATATCCCGCAAAAGCGGAAACTCCTGTAAAATCGCGTTGCGTTATCTTCCGAAGTGTGTATAATCAAAGGCGTTCACACAACACATCGGAGCTTGGCATGTTCCTTTTCGACACCAATACGTCGCGGCATCTAGTGCCAAGCTCCTTGTCGCGATTGCACGGTACGCCGCTCAATCCGTTATCGCAACGACGGGGGCGGCGGCCGTGCTTTTTACACAGCCCGGCGTCGACGGCGACAGGATGTTGCACACCACAGGTTCGGCGTCGGGCGTTTACAACAACCCACCGGCGGAAGCGTTACGCCCTGGCGGTAACCAGCCCGCCTACGCCGGGATGACACAAGGAGACGATTGATGAGTTGGACAAAATGGGAAGATGCCGCTGAGCGTGGGCCTATGGCCGTTATCTGGAAGGTGATCTTCGCAGTTGTGGCGGTGTCGATCGTTGTCGGGGTGATTGGGGTCGCGTTGAACCCATTCCGCCAAGCTGGCAGCATACTCAACAAGACGATTGACGCTGATAACGTCATCTACAACTACGAGTGGTTCAAGCAGCGACACGAGGATATTGGGGCGGTTGATTCCAAGATTCGTGGTGCCGATGCAAGTGTCACGACGTTTGCAGACTTGGCTGGCCCGCGCACAGACTGGCACCGCGAAGACAGGGAGGAACACTCACGCCTCTCCGCCGTCGCTCTGGGGCTGAGACAACAGCGGGCAGACCTTGCGGCCGAGTACAACGCCCGGTCGCGTATGGCAAACCGTTCAATCTTCAAGGCCGGTGATGTGGAGTTGCCGGCGTCAATCCCAGTTGAGTAAGGAGATACTAGGAATGAGATGTGTACTGTGTCTGGTTGTGTGCGTGTGTGTTGCTGGCTGCGAGACAAGTGGCAGGGTGTCGACGGCCACCCAAGAGCAAGAGCAAGCAACCACGGAGGCCCAACAGGCGAAGCACCTGCAAGCTTCGCCACCGCCTCGGCTGGATCGATCTCAGGAGCGGTTGCAGCTTATCAAGCGGCTGGAGCGGTTCAACACCGATAGCAAGGTGTCATACATCTACCTCGTGAACTACGGAAAGGTGATGGCATTCTATACCGTTAAGGGCAAGGTGTCGTCAGTCAACTCATTGCTGACTACGCCGGATCAAATCAAGAGTTTCGACCACGTGAATGGCGGCGACCATTCCGTGATTATTGCCTCTCCAGACTTGGACGGCAGCTACGGCACCAACGGTGATGCCATCTTCTTTTTTACCGCTGACGACACCTACGTCGAATGGTGCGGCGACTACATGTTGTGCGACAAGCCGCTGAAGCTATCGACGCCGCCTGAGTTGGTGCTTGAAATCAAGGAATAGCAGGAGCCTCCGAAGGATTCGGAGTAAACCAAGGAAGGCAGCCGGCTGGAGCCAGGATGGTGAAGGCCGGCATAAAGGAGAACACGGAATGTTAGTCTTATCAAGAGAGCGTCAACAGTCAATCATCATCGGCGATGATGTGGAAATCGTTGTCGTGGATATTCGAGGCGACAAGGTGCGGCTGGGCATCAAGGCACCACGCGACATGCCAGTTAATAGACGCGAGGTGTACGACGCAATCAGGCGGGAGGTTCCTGCGGGAGCACCGGCATTGCGACGTTGCGACCGAGCTGATAACCAGGGCGTGCCACTGAAGGAGTCTGATTCCAACGCCCGCTATCTGGACGGTGACCACGGCGGGTATCCTGATGACCCGCAGAACAGGTGTGACTGACACGACAACGTGGTGTGCCGCAGCCACGAACCAGAAAGTGCGGCATTGACTCAGCGAGTAACGCAACGAATCGGTGATGCCGGCTGCCACCGAGCGTGCGAATGGGCTTCAACCCCAAACGCTGCGTGGACTGCGGACCGTTTAGCGGCGGCCTTTCGGGATCATTCCCCGACGCTGATACTTACACGGGGCGTAAAAGGAGACGACGAGATGATTGACGTGAAGCGTGAAGACGTGCAGAAAGAACTCGACGCTATCGACGTGCTCTACGCCGCTGGCATTCAGAAGATCAACGACATGGCCAAGGCCGACCGTGCTGCACACAGGAAGAAGACCGCCGAGCAGAAACGCTACCTGAAGCGGCTGATTGCCGTGCTGCCGTTGCAGCCGGAGGTGAACGATGATTAAGACCACCGCACACAATCCGCCACACGTAGAGGCTCGCCAAGTCGGCGATACCATCTGGGTTTCCGCATTAGACCCAGACATCACCGCAGACCGCGGCGGCGACGTGACGATATTCCTGTCGCGTGAACAGGCAATCCAACTTCGCGACGAGTTCAACGCTATGGACCTGGGAGAGCCCGATGCGAAAGATTGACTGCCGGCAAGGCACCGATGAGTGGGACGCGTGGCGCAACCGCCCGACTGCGAGTGAGTTCGGCAAGTTCTGTACGCCGGCTCGCGGGGACTACGGCGCCGCCGCATCCACCTACGCTGCTAAGATCGTCGCGAAGCAACTGGGGCTATACACAGAGCCACCGCCGTCGTACTGGATGGAGTGGGGCATGGAGCACGAGCCTAACGCACGACACGCCTACACACAGCAGACGGGCCGCGACGTCGAAGAGGTGGGATTTATCCTCCCCGACCACACAGACTCCTACGGCGGGTCACCCGATGGACTTGTCGGCGATGATGGGTTGCTCGAAATCAAGTGCCCAGCACCCGAAACGCTTATCAGCTACTTGCCAGACGAAGACGAAGACCTGGTCCTGCCCGTACAGTACAGGCCGCAGACGCAAGGGCTGCTCTTAATCAGTGGTCGTGCGTGGCTTGATTTCTTCGTCTTCCACCCAAAGCTGGAGCCGCTCTTGTTGCGAGTCGAGCCCGACGTGAAATATCAAGAGAAGATAGCGGCAGGACTATTGCTGGTGCTCAAGGAAATCAAGTACCGCAAATCCAAGATGCAACGGATGGATCACACGCTTGTATCAATCGGAACCATGAAATCGGAGTTACGGTCTGATGGCTAAACCCACACCTGAGGAATTGCGAACTTCCATCGTGGCGGATTCCGAACAATTGAACGCGGACGATCTGATTGTCGGCCCGATTACCGTCAAAATTACGGGGGTATTTATCACGGGAGATGCTAAGCAGCCTATCGCAGTCGAACTAGAGGGACACAAGCCGTTCAAGCCGTGTAAGACAATGCGGCGGATTCTGATCGCTACATACACCGACGAGGGTGAGAAGTGGATCGGCGAACGGATGACTCTCTATCGCGACCCTGCCGTAGTATATGGCGGCAAGACGGTCGGCGGTGTCCGTATCAGCCATCTCTCGGGGCTGACCAAACCAGACACCTATAATCTGGCTAGTTCTCGCACTAAAAAACAAGACATTACCATCCTCCCACTCCCCGACGACAAGCCCGCAACATTGTCAGCCGAAGACAGGGAATTCATCGCAGCGGCCACACTGGAGATAGAGGAGGCAGACGACGCGGCGCTTCGGGGCTACGGAAAAATGCTCAAAGGGAAGAGCCCTGCAATCCAGGACGCATTGCGACCGCTCTATGGTAAGCGGCAGGAACAACTCAAAGCCGCGGAAGGGGGTGCGTGATATGATTAAGCCCATCGAGGATTACGTGTACTTCGTTAGGGTGCTGGAGGACTCAAGCGAGCCGATTGACATTGTTGGGGTGAAGATGGCTCGCGACGTTATCGAACTCCACGCCGAAGTCACGCGGCTGAAACGGCTCAACGCAACGTATGTGCGTGACGGATACAAGCTGGCGGACGCGGCAGCGGCGGTGGTGGAGGCAAGTGCAAACACGACGATTGGCGGCTACGGGATCGACAACAAGCTAATAGAAGCCCTCCGCATAGCCGCAGGAATCACAGGTGACAACGAGAACACGGCGAGTGTGTAGCTCGCCAGCCGGTGGGGATTACTTCCAATGCTTGGCTTGTACTCCCGCCGGTAAACACAAGGAGAAGCTGTGCCTAAACTAGTCCAACTCAACGCCCGCGTCCGCCCAGAGCTACGTGACGAGGTGCTCAGGTGGTCTCTCGTCGAGGGCGTTAGCGTTCAGTTGTTTGTGCAGGAGGCTATCGGAGACCGTGTCGCCGCATTGAAGGCACGTGTGCGAACCATGGAGCAGTCGATTGATTATCGCGATACGCACGACGAATTCGGTAGGAGGGACGTGTGATGGCTGAGAACGTCCTAGACTACATCCTGCGTGGCGTCCACGGCTGCGAGGGATTCGAGCCAGAAGGCGAGTGCCAACACACTGAAGCACAGCCGGGCACTCGAATGAAGATAAACACACTGGCTGCCCGTGTGCTTGCTGGTGAGCCGCTGTGGCATGATGACGATAGGAACTGTCTGGAGAAACGAAAATGATTCTTAAATGCGAATGCGTCAACTCGACGGCAGATACTCTGCACGGCTGGGGATTGCGGCCTCATTCCGCACTCGTGAAGTTTGCGGACAGACCAAACAAAGATTACCGTATCCCCTGACTACGAGGAGTATTGCTGCGACTACTGCTCGTATGTTCGGACAAAGTCAAGGGGATTGACCACAGGAGTCAAAGGTGGCTAAGCGACGTAAACGAACCAATAAGGACGTCCCTGCGAAAGGCCGAGTCAGGGAGATGGCCGACGACCTGTGGTCGCTGGCGGTTAAGGACGACTGGGCGAATAAATGTGCCATGTGTGGCCACTGTGGTGATCTGAATTCTCACCACCTTCTGCCCAGGCAACACACCAACACGAGGCACGAACTGAAAAACGGTATCTGCCTGTGTAGGAGATGCCATCAGTTCTGCCCAGACCGAAGCCCTCACCAAAACGCCGGAGGGTTCGTCGTTTGGCTAGCCGGCCACCATCCGATTCGGCATAAGTGGTACATGAGCCAGAATGAAAGCTGCAAGTATAAAGACTTCCACGGCACGACGAACGCATGGTACTACATCGACATCATCGGCACGCTCAGGGAATACGTGAGCGACGACGACTACGTGCGAATCGTGGGTAAGAAGTTCGCGAAGTACATGGAGGAGCGGGGCGATGACTAGGGGCGTAACACAAGGAGATTGCTGTGGAAGAACGTAAAGTATTGTCCGGCTTTGGAATCGTCGTGCTGGACCGTGGGTTCGTGTACGTTGGCGACGTCGCCCATGACGGCGAATGGTGCATCATAAGCGATGCGAAAAACATCCGGCGGTGGGGCACCAAGAAAGGACTTGGTGAATTGGCACAAAAGGGGCCGCTTGAAAACACAGCCCTAGATGATATAGGCGTTGTGCGTGCCCCAGCACGTGCTTTGATTAGCATCATCGACACGGAGAAGTCGCTATGGAACTCCCAGTAACACTAGACGG
>PJEL010000374.1_pt1 | contig 53184 bp, 35 predicted proteins | sample 1853271 | NCBI WGS metagenome assembly PJEL01 (sample SAMN08108733, study PRJNA415343) | Invertebrate metagenome, whole genome shotgun sequencing project. | host: Globobulimina | place: Sweden: Gullmar Fjord | collected 2015-08
GCACAGCATGCCCAGCGTCATCTGTGCCAGCCCGATGATCACCTCCTGACCGCCGTGCCGTGCAGCCGCCAGGGCCTCACGCACGGCGATCTCGGCTTTATACGCCTGTCCGAGCTCGGCGCGGATGGCCCCGATGTTCACACAGTTCATGGCGACTTCCGAGACGAGACCAATGCGCTCGTAGAAGTCGCGCGCCCACTCTAGATGGACCAGCGCCTCCTCGGTGCGGTCCTGGGAGAAACGGATCCGCGCCAGGTGGGATCGCAAATAGGCCTCCCCGACGGGAGAGACATCGCCGGCAATGAGCTGTGCCAGGTAGTCGCCACAGGCCTCCGGCGTCCAGTAGAGCACCAGGTGGTCCATAGCGACACGCTCGTGCTTCTCGCTTCCCGCCTTCCGGGCCAAGGTCACGGCTCGCTCGTAGTGGGCCTCTGCGGCTGGATCCCCAGAGATTCGGTAAGCGTTAGCTCGAATCTTCGCTATCACGGACTGCAGCACCAGGTTGGGTTGGAGACTCTCCGCACGCTCCAGCGCACTCAAAGCCTCTCGCGGACGTCGAGCGAAGACCAAGGCGTCGGCATACCGGTAGAGTGCCGTGCACAGCAGGCGGGGGGTTCCCGACGCCCGAGCCACCGCGGCGCGATGGTCTGCCAGTCCATTCTCCACATCGTGGCCTTGCCAGCGCAGACGCGCGCGATGGCAGCGAAACTCGACCCAGAGCTCGTCCGGCAGGTCTTCGGGAACGCGCTGCTGCAGGAGGACCTTGAGCATCGCGGGTGGGCCCACGCGCCGAAAGTAGTCCAGCAGGCCAACCGAGACGCGGCACGCCATGAACGGATCGCGGCCTCGAAACCGGTGCCAGGCAGCCAGGCAGTTCGCGACGTCTGCGGTACCGGCGAAGTGCTCGGCATGAGAGGTCTCGTAGCCAAGCCGTTCCTGCTCTTCGAGGTGCTCGGACGCAAACTGCCGGATGCTGTCGAACAGGGAGTATCGCGCACCTCCCTCTTGGTTGCCGACCCGGAGCAAGGACAGCGACTCCACACGAGTGAGCGCCTCCACCGAGCCGCCGACTACATCCTGGAAGGCTGCCAGATCAAACTCCCCAGCAAAGACAGAACACCCAGAAAGGCAGCTCTGGGCTTCTGGATCGAGGAGGTCCCACGAACGAGTGATGGCGTCGCGGAGGGTCTTGCCACCCGAGCTGAGCGGGTTGGAGGCGGCGATCAACAGGTCCTTGGGTCCGAGAACGACGGCTCGGGCAGCCGACAGCTCGAGGGCGAGGGGCACCCCCTCCAAAGTGTCGACCAGCTGTCGCACGGTGTCCTCGTCTTCGCTTCCCTTCGCGAACTCCGGCTGACGACGACGCGCGGCCGACAGAAACAGCTCGTACCCGGCGTCCGGCGAGAGGGTCCCCAGCGACACCGTGACAGACCCCAGCTCCGTGCGGGACGTCGCCAAGATCCGGAGGTTGGGGGCGGTAGCGATCCAGTCCTCGGCCACCCTCTCGATGGCCTCCACCGCTTCTTCGCAGGCGTCCAGGACCAACAGCATGCGCCCGCGGGCGGCCAACGCATGTGGCAGCGCTGCGGCGCCACTGCTCTGGACCGCGATCCCAAGCGTCCGACGGACGGCGTCCACCACCTCGTTGGTGTCGCGAACGCCCGAGAGCTCGACCAGCCACGCAGACCCTTGCCCCGAGCTGCGCGCCACGTCCAAGGCGAGGTGACTCTTGCCCACACCTGGCGCACCCACCAGACCCACGAACCGATGCCGCACCAGCGCAGCGAGCACCGCTTTCTTCTCCGATGCGCGGCCTACCGTGTTCTTCGGCGGACCCAGGTTGCCAGCCGGTGAGCACGCCTCGGCAACAAACGGAACAAAGCTGTAGCCGCGACCGTACCCCGCCAGCAGATGGCGACTATTCCGAGGATCGACCTCGATCTTCTGCCGCAGCCGGTACACCGCTGTCGTCGCCGTCCGGCTCTGGACGCCGCTGCGATAGCCCCAGACCTTGCGAAGCAGCTCCTCGATGGACACCATCCGCTCCGGGTTCGCCGCAAAGAACCGAAGCAGTGACACCTCCAGTGGGGTCAGGCGCTTCCGGCCGATCCGAGACTTCTCCAGGTCGACCGTGCGATCCGAGAGCACGAGTTCGGAGAGCGGAAGAAACTGAGTGCGAACCCACCTCACGGCTTCGGCGGCGCTCGTGGCCTCGAGAATCGGCAGCTCTGGGTACGCTGTCGACAGGGCCTCCGAGCTCCCCCGCGAGTAGATCGCGACATCGGCGCCCTCGGTCCGCACCGAGACAACAGCACTGACCGCGCTGGCGTACGCCACCTGTCGTCCATCACACCACAGCTTGTGCTCCAGCTCGCGGTGGTCGGTGGCGGAGCCGATCAGAAGTACCTTGACGGGGTCCATACCTCTCCTGTTTCTCCGGACCTGACCTTCACCTAACAGCGTCAACCATGCGCGTTTAGGGACATCTTGTCCCCGCAAGTTCTGCGCCGAGGCCTAAATTGCCCAAAGGGCGCAACCTCAACCGGCGCATGCCGCCGCGAAGCGCTGAGTCCTGTCCAGCTGATCCCCATCGTCGGTCGTCAATCTGGACTATGATGACTCGTTGCCGAGGAATCCGAGTGAGACGCGCCTTTCGTTTTTGCACCACAATCGCCGCGGGACTCGCGGCAGCGTTGCTCTCCTCGAGCGCGATGGCCGGTGAGCTTGCCGAGGCCGACTCTCTGTACCGTGACCAGCAATACGAGATCGCCGCCGACAAGTACACCGATCTGACCCTGGAGAGGCCCACCGATTCCTCGCTTTTCGAGCGCCTTGGAGCCGCGCGGTATCGCGCAGAAGACTACACGGGGGCGGCAAGAGCGTACGACCAGGCGTCCAGGCTTTGGGGCGGCCAGGACAGCGAATCGCTATATGGCGCCGGCAACGCACACTATCTGTCTGGCAGCCTCGAAGAAGCACTCTCGCGGTACGACAGGGTGCTAGAGCTCGACCCGGCCCACCTCAGCGCCAGAAAGAACAGGGAAATGCTCCTGAAAGAGCTCGAGGCCAGGCGTCATCCGAAGCCTCCCCCGCCACCCAAACCCGGGCCACGTCCGGAGCCGGGTCCGCAGCCGCCCCCGGACGATGCCCCCGACCCGCCGGACGACAATCCCGGTCCAGACGGTCCCGGCGGTCCCGGCGGTCCCGGCGGTCCCGGCGACGGCGACGGCCCCGGCGGCACATCGGGTGAGCTGGAGGACAGCGGTCCCATCAGCGAGCGCGAGGCCCGCAGACTCCTGGATGCCATCGAGGAGGGTTCGCAAGAAGTGCATATCGATGGTCGGCTCGCCGAGAGTCCCTGGTAGGTCCGAGGGACTTGACGAGCCGTGAGCCGTGAGCCGTGAGCCGTGAGCCGTGAGCCCACACACGATAGGCAACCAGTTCTCATTGGAACGAGACCCAGAGATCCTGCAACGCTCTGGTTGGAGACTGAAGGCAGCCCAGTGTCCACCGACGGCTTCGAAGGGGGACATTTGTCGACAATACGAAGGCCTCACTGGCTTCTCCGACGCCGATCTTGCCGAAGTGGCCAAGCGCACGAGTGGGTTGCGCTCCCTGGACCTCTCCCACACCGAGATCAGCGATGCCGGAATGGCCGCCGCCGTCCCCCATCTAGAGGGGTTGACGCACCTGCGGCTCGAGGGCGCCGATCTCACCTCCAAAGGCATCGCACCACTGGCCAAGCTGACCGCGCTGCAGACCCTGGACCTGCGGTTCATGGACTTCGGCGACGACACAGTGCACGCTCTGCATTTGCTGGCCGAGCTCAGGTCGCTCACCCTACGGACGGACCAAGTCACCTGCGGAGCAATGGCCGAAGCGCTGCAGAAGTGGCAGAAGCTGGAGAAGCTGGTCTGGATGTCGGCCGACCTCGACTGCGACGCCAATGTCTCCACGATGCCTTCCCTGCGAGAGCTGTGGCTGGACCACAGCGGTGTCTCGCCCGCGTTCTCACGGGATCTGGGCCAGAGCGCAACTCTGGAGGTCTTGTCGTTGCAGCACACGTTCTTCCGGGATGACCAGGCGCCACCGCCTGGAGCGAACGGCACCCTGGCGATAATCGGGCTGCCCAGCAACGAACAGCACGGGGATATCAACGGAGACGGCCTCGACGACCTGATCCTGGGGGTGGACCGCGACTCCTGGAACGACGTGCCCGAATCGGGGTCCGTGCACGTGTTTCTCGGGCGAACCTCATGGCAGGCGGATTACCTTCTGGAGGACGCCGATGTGCGCTTCGTGGGCACCGAGCAGTACCAGTCCATGGGGAGCTGGATGTTGGTCTCCGACATGAACGCCGACGGCTTCGATGATGTGGTGGTCGCCTCGCCATCCCACCCTGTCGGAACAAAGGCTGGTGAGACCTTCGTGTTCTACGGACAAGAGAGCTGACGGCCCGTCGGTCACTTCATGGCTAGCAGCTCCTCTGGTGCGTAAGCATCGATCTTCCAGGCGCTGGTCCCCTCGAGCCGGGTCACCTCGGCAGAGAGGGGCAGCGTTCTCCCGAGCTCTCGCGCTTCGACCAGATCCAGGGAGCGCCCTGCAATCCAGGTCCGGAAGAAGCCGAGCGCCAGTGGCTTGACCGCACGGGGCAGGCGCCAGGTCGAGACAAAGCGAGACGCGTGATCCAACGGACAGCCTCGATCGAGCTCGACCACCAGCAGGTGTCCCGCACCAGCTAGCACTCGAGCACACTCGGCCAGACCGCGCTCCCGCTCCTGCCAGTGCTTGACCGAACCCACGCTGACTACCAGATCGAAACTGGCCTCTGGGAACGGCAGAGCAGCGGCATCGCCACGCACGAAGGTGGCGCTGGGGACGCGTTTTGCGGCGCGACGGAGCTGTGCTGAGCTGAGGTCGAGACCGGTGCACTGAAGATCGGGTCGCTGCCGAACCAGGGAGCGGAGCAAGTGCCCTCCACCACAACCCACATCGAGTACCCGGGCCCCTCGAGGCATTGCACCGGCGGTGGAATCCAGCGCTTGAGAGGCCAGCCCATCGACTCCCGGCGCGATGATGGCGTCGTAGACCAGGGCTTCCAGCCGACTGTAGGGAGCAGTGGGCTCTCGGAGTGCGGAGATGATGCGCAATGTCATGAGTCCTCCTGTCAAAGGCGAGCAATCCAACTTATGTCTACAATATATGAGCGATAGCTCGCGTTGACAACTCGCGTTCCCCAGCATGGGACAACTCGGCGTGAGCTCCCATAGCAGCATCATTTTCGTGGGAGTGACGGGTGGCAATCCCACTAGATTTGAGCGAGTGCTCGTGTTATCCAATGTCTTGTTGGAGCAGATGTGTCCCGGACAGACAGCCGCAACAAGCCCAGACAGAACCGATCGCGACAGCTCGTCGAGGCGCTGCTGACAGCGACCGCTCAGCTGCTGGCCGAGGAGGGGTACGACAAAGCCAGCACAAACCGCATCGCCAAACGAGCGGGGGTCAGCGTCGGCTCGCTGTACCAGTACTTCCCCAACAAAGAAGCCCTCGTCAGTGAGCTGGTGCGGCGCCACGCCGATCGGCAGTTCGCAGTCCTCAGCAGCAGGATGCCCGAGCTAGCAGGAGCCGAGCTCCGCCCCGCTGTTCGAGGTCTGATCGTGGCGATGCTCGAGGCCGTCTCAGTCGATCCCGCCCTGAGCAAGGTGTTGTTGGAGCAGGTGCCGCGCAGTGGGCATTTTCGCGAGGTGCGAGGTTGGATGACCCGAATGTCTGGTCCAGTGGCACTGGCTCTCGCGACCCGACGAGGGCAGCTACGGATCGACGATCCCGACACCCTCGCAACCATCATTGTGGCCGCCATTCAGGGCGTGTTGCAGCACGCGGTCCTGGAGAAGCCCGGTCTGTTGCACTCGCCACAGCTACCCGATGAGCTCACTGAGCTGGCGCTGGGCTACCTGTTGGCGGATTCCGTTCAGGACAGCGGTGAGACTACAGTGTGACCGAGGGAGTTTGGATGCAACGACTCTTGTTTCTGGCGCTGCTTTCGGCCTGCAATCCAACGTCGGGAGACGGTGACGAAACCCTCACCTGCCCGGATGCCGACGACGACAAAGTGTGCGACACCCGAAGATCTGTGTGCGGGTGGCGACGACAAGCTTGATAGCGACGGTGATGCCAACCCCGATGCGTGCGATTCATGCCCGAACGATGACCCCGATGACACCGACCTCGACGGTGTGTGCGATTCCGAGGATTCCTGTCCCCTGGATGCCCCCAACGACACCGACGGTGACGGTGTTGCGACTCAGACGACCTCTGCGAGGGCTTCAACGACGCCGCGGACGAGGACGGCGACGGCCAGCCGAACCGGTGTGATCCGTGTCCCTTCGACAACCCGGACGATAGCGACGGTGATGGCACCTGCGATCAGGACGACGGAGTGTGCGACTCCGATGATGTCTGCCAGGGCGGCGACGACCTCGTAGACACGGACGGTGACGGCGTGGCCGACTACTGCGACCCCTGTCCGGTCGATGCTCCCGACGACACGGACGGGGACGGCGTATGTGACAGTGTCGACGCGTGTCCAGGCTTCGACGACACCATCGATACGGACAATGATGGACAGCCCGACCCTTGTGACCCCTGCCCCCTGGATCGCCCGGACGATCCGGACAACGACGGTATCTGCGGCGGCGAAGCGGGGATCGACCCGTGGCTCTTCCCGATCGCTCCCGTACAATGCCGGGTACGGCAACCTGGCTTGGGACGGAGACGGCCACGTGCTCGTCGTCGCCACCGACACTGGCGAGGTGTATCGCATCGATCGGGTAACAGGGGCGGTCACCACCCTGTCGTTCCTGGGGGGACGCGTGTTCTCGGTGGTCTACTACCCGGCGTTGGACCGGATCTACGCCGGAGACGAGACCGGCACGCTCTGGGATATCGACCCGATCACAGGGGCCGCTGCGCCATTGGTGAACATCGGTGCAGCCAGGTCTCTGATGGGGATCGACATTGCACCAGCGAGCTTCGGTGCCTATGGCGACTGGCTGGCGCTGGCCAGCGGATTTGTGCATCTGCCTTGGGGGCAACAGTACTTCCTGCAGAGGTACTACTACGAGCAACTGCTCACCGTGGGACGTGTACCACTCGGGAATGCAGACCTTCTTGCTGGGTCGCATCTATGACGGCAAGCGCGAGAATGACCCCGACGTCGGACGCCGGCTAGACCTGATCCTGAACCAGGTCCTGTACGCCGGCCCGGTGCTTGGTGGCGCCGTCATGTTCGAACACGTCGTGCAGTTCGAGTCCTTCAATGACGTGGGGGCAGTCTACTTCGCCCGAATCCCCTACTACGCTGGGTCACGCCGGCCTGATGACCAAGGCCACGCTGGTGTTCGGCACGATCTTCATCGCCTACGACGTCTTTGCCTACCACCGGCTCTGGCGGCAGGGCTACGCGATCTCCTGGCAGAAGGTCGCGCTGCTGACGTCGACTGCCATCTGCTCGCTGTGGGCGTGGGGTTTCAACACCTTTGGCACGGCGTTCATGATCATGCACCTGTTCCACGCCGTGCAGTACTACGGGCTGGGTGGTTCTCCGAGCGCGACAACCTCGCCAGCCGTCGGGCTCGCAGACCGCACCTGGGGAGCGAGTGCGACCTTTGCGGGCGTCGTGCTGCTGACCTTGGTCTGTGGTCTCTGTGTCCTCGGGCTCGGCACTATGGACGCGGTGGTGCAGGTCGGGCTCGTGGTGTCCTTGATGCACTACTGGTACAACGGGTTCCTCTGGACGGGTGCCAAATGATCCGGCCTAACGGGAGGGTGCTGTGACAGTCTCCGAGCCACACGCAGTCCGAGCGTGCTGTGAGAAGTCGTCCACCGAATCCATGTTCTCCTGCAGCAACACTTGGCGGCTCTCCAGATTCACGAGATCCAGGTTCTGCTCTGCGGCCACCTCGAGCATGCTCTTGGTCTGCGCCGACAGCACCCGAGTCCTCTCGACGAAGACGTCCCGAGCGAGTCTGCAGTAGGTGGCCGATCCGACGATGCCGAGCATCCGCTGGAGAGCATCGTGCATCTCGCTCCTATGCTCGATGTGCGCAAGGCTCTTGATGACCTCGGCCGCGTTGGCGCGCCATAGAGCGTCCACCCTCTCCGGTTGACCGGCGCTGTCGAAGTGCCGAGCTGCCCGATAGAGGTCCCGATAGAGATAGCCCTCGGTTGCTAGCTTCTCCGCAAATGCCAGATGAGCCGCTTGAACTCCCGTTTGATCCCCGGCCATCTCAAAGTTGTCCAGCGCACACTGGAACCGGCCGGACTCCATGCAGTCCTGTGCGGTCTGCGTGTAGACCTCGACTATGCCATTCGGACGCCCAGCCAAATCGAACAGCCTCTTGGCCTCATTGAAGGCCTTCTTCTCGAACTCTGTTCCCGCCGCGCCCGCTCTCTTCAAGTAGATTTCCGCGAGCTCCGAGAGCGCCTCGCTGTCGCCGCTGAGCTCGAAGCAGGTTGCAGCGCCTTGGTAGTCCTCCTCGTCGATGTGGAACCTGCCGATCCGGATCAGTCCATCCTTGCAATCGCATCGAGTGTAGAGGTCGGCCGCTGTGTCGACCATCTTCCGGTCCTGTGCCTCCGTGTTGCCTCCCTTTCCTGCGGCGATGTCCTCCATGATCGCGTCGGCAGCTCTGCGGATCCCGGCAACATCCTGTGCTCTCACGGCCAGCTCACCACTCTCCGCGAAGTTGCCAAGCCGCGGGAGGCCGGGATCTGACTCCAAGGCCAGCTCGTAGCGCATGCCCGCGAGCCTGGTGAGCCCGGCCGTCTCTCCGATCTGTTCATACAGGGACGCCGCCCAGTTGACCCTCCTCTTCGCCTCGAGGCCCTGCGCGGCCATCCGAATGCGGTCGGTGTCCTGAAAGGGGGCCTCGAGCTCTTCCATCGCCTCCATCGCCTGCGCCGCGCAGACGTAATTCGGGCCGTCGTTGTGCCCTGGAAGGTCCAGGTCCTCGCTGAGGCAGGTGTCGATGAGGTCTTCGAGACACCGCAGCGCCCCGCCACGTCCCTTTTCGGTGCAGTATTCGACCACGCGGTAAGTCGACTCGCTGTTCGCGAGGACCTTGACCATCTTGCCGGAGGCCTCCACGGGTTCCGACACCAGCAACATCCCAATCACTAGATGAGAAATGGGCATCCCAGGCCCTCCTTCGTCACGGGCGCATCTAACACACGCCAGCGAAGCCGAGGCGTTCCCGTTCGCCCGCAAGGATCCTTTCTGATCGCGATTCCCCTCTGCTCCGCCACACTCGGCAGCTCGCGGACTGTGAGCAGACCGACAACACGTGTGTGCCGATCACGTGGAGCATCTCCGCACCTCACTCACATCGCGCCCGATGTGGTGTTTCGGCCTCGCCAATGGAGGGGGATCGACGACAGCGACGACGCTCGAGCTCCTGGCCCCCACGTTCAGCTCGTGAGCGCTGACACGGCCGCAAGACTGGCACTGGACGCGAATCGCAACTGACTCGGAGTCCAGCGGCCGCCTACCCCTCGAGCTTCGCAGTGTCCAAGTCTTGCTGCCCATCCCGGGAATAACCGCATGCCATGCCGGGATCCGCGAGCAGCAGCCGGCCGTGTTTCAGATCGATTTCGTCCTTGTCGTCGGCGGGCGCCAGCTTCAGAAAGGCCTCCACTAGTGCCCTGCCCTCGTTCATCAGGGCCTCGTTCTTCTTGCCGGCCTTGCACATCTTGGTGACCGCGAGCTCTTTCATCGTGGGGATACGATTCGGGCAGGCTCGGTCGGCTCGGACCAGGAAGTCGTGGGACTTTTCGAGGCTGCCTCGCGTGCCGGCTAGCACCTTCACAATCCAGCTGTCGGGCACCAGTCGATAGAAGATGCCCAGCGCGTAGAAGGCGTCACACGGCAGCCGCACACTGCCGTCGATGGACGAGTAGACCAGCCCACTATTGGCGGTGAAGAGCAGGTCCTGTTCGATCCCTTTGGCGGCCCAGAGGGCGGAAAGCACGCCGCGGGTCGTTCCGAGTCGTCCGGCGGCGATTCCCCGCGAGAAGTGGATCTGTGGGTTGTCTGGCTTGGTCCGGAGGCCGGCAGCGGAGATCGCGAGCATCTCTTCGTAGTAGGTGACGCGGTCGATGCTGTTGTCATTTGGATCTAGAGCCTCGGCGACCTCGAACATGAAGCGGGTCACATGCCAGTACAGGTCGGAGTCGGTGGGGTCCGCCTCGAGCTGGCGCTTCGCCGCGTGCAAGCCCTCCTCGAACTCGGCGGCGGCGTACAGCTCCTCGAGATCGAAGTGGGCATCGTCAGGCGTTACTTGGCCTCGAAAGTTGATCTTGTACTCGGGTGCTGGCGGTTCCTCGGCGGAGTCGGGTGCGTCGAGGGCGACGGCGGGCAAGGCTAGAAACAGGGCAAGGGTCATGGCTCACGCCTCCTTGGGGGCCATAAGGCCGGTGCGTTGGTGGTGATCCTCAGCCCCAGCGCAGTCGATCGTCGAGCCTCATGACGTTTCGCACGGCCTTCATGATCGGAAAGCGGATCGCCTGGGGTGGCCATGGCAGCGCGCGGCGGCCGACAAAGAAGGCCTCGGTGCGCTTGCTCTCACGACCCGCGAGGAGCTCGGCCAGGCAGAGGCCGTTGTAGGGAGCCATGGAGACCCCGTGCCCGGTCAATCCGGCCGCAAACAGTGCCTTCTTGTGGCGACCCAGGGTGCCGATGATCGGCGCCATGTCCACCGCGATCGATACCGGCCCGCTCCAGCGATGCGTGAACACCACCCCTTCCAGCTGAGGGAACAACTCGAGCAAATGTCGCTCCAGATGCAAGAACACGTTGTCGTCGTGGTGTTCGTGAAGCTGTTGTCCGTACACTGGAGTCACATCCCCGCCACCGATCAGGATCCGATTATCGACGGTTAGACGGTAGTAATGGAGCATATTCCTGGCATCTTCGACCCCACAGCGCGACCGCCAGCCAACGGACTCCAGCTGGGCCCGGGTCAGCGGAGCAGTGAGCACGATGTGGTTGAGGATCGGGGTCTGCTTCGCCGCCAGGCCACCGAACAGGGCCGAGTACGCATTCGTGGCGAACACCACTCGGTCCGCGTGAACGTTGCCTTCCAGGGTGCGAATTTCGAACCCTGTCGACCGCTCGTCGACGCCGGTCACCGGGGACATCTCGTGGATGGCGGCGCCGGATCCACGGGCGAGGTCGAGCAGACCACGGGTGAAGCGAGCCGGGTTCAACAGCGCCGAGCGGCGATCGAACAGCGCCGTGCGGTATCGGCGCGTGTGAAACTCGTCCGCGAGTTGCTCTTCATCTCGGCCTTCGATTCCATCGAGACCCCAGTGCTCCGCGATGCGCAGCTGGTCGGCGACGCGTCGAGCTTGGGCCGGCGTGGTGGCGACGAGCATGGAGCCCGTTCGCTCATAGTCACAGTCGATGGCGTGTTCTGCGACGAGCTGGTCCACGAAGTCGACGGCGTCCTCCATGTAGTGATGAGCGTCGATGGCCCGGTCGCGACCGAAGCGCAGCGCAGTCAGCTCCTTGTTCATGCCAAACAGGGTGCTCGAGAAGCCACCACAGCGCCCGCTGGAGCCGAACCCGCAGACGTCGGCCTCGATGACACACACGTCTGCGCCCGGTAGGAGTTTGCGGACGTGGTACGCGGTGGAGAGACCGGTGAAGCCGCCTCCGATGATTGCGATGTCGCATCGCGACGAGCCGCGCAGTGGGTGGATTGCCTGCGATTCCGGCAGGCTGTCGATCCAGAAGCTACGCTGGCGGACCTGCATCGCAGCTGATGCGGATCCTCTCATCGTCGGCGAACAAAGCATGCTGGACCTCCTCGGCTCGACGCGTTGCACAGCGCCATTGGCTGATTAGGATTGTGGCTTGTTGACCTGGAGGCGTCATTGGCAGGCCGTGACAATCTGTTGTCCGATCGCGACATTGATGCGACGAACGTTCGTCCCGCCTTCGAAGCCTCTCTCCGGTTTGGCGCAACCGAAGAGGAGATCGAGCGCTCTGTGGGTTGGAGGGCCGCGGATCTGTGCGTCGACGGCGCTACTGTGAGCGGCAGCTCAACCTATGCCCACATGGAGTTGATGGCGAAGAAACCTCACTTTCCTAGCTTCGTCCTCGCGGCAGTCGACCTGTACAGCGCTTCGAGTCTGGGTGTCGTGGGGCTGGCTTGCCGGAGCTGTTCGACCGTTGGGCAGGCCTTCGAATGCCATCGACGGTTTCAGCACCTGACCAATCGCACTGCCGAGTACACGACCACGATCGTCTCTGAATCGGCGACCATCACAGAGAACCGGTTCGGCGAAGCTCGGCTTGGCAACCTTCTCATCTCCGACTACACCATGCTGGTCGCCCTGCACCTCCTGCGCAGCACGGCCGAGGTTCCGCCAAAGGTAGGGGTCCTACGCTGCCGCCGAACCGACATGCCAGCCGATGAGATCGCCGTCTACGAGCGGTTCGTTGGCGCCGCAATCGAGCTCAGCTCGCCTCGGTCTGAGCTCGTCTTCGACGCGGCCTTTCTGCAGAGGCCAGTCAAGACCGCCGACCAAGAGTTCGCCGACTACTTCCAAGGCGTGCTGCGTCGTGGGTCGACGTTCTCCGGCTCCCAGCCCTCGCTGCTCAACGAGGTGAGCAAGCTCATTCGCGACCGTCTGGTCCATGGAACCCCCACCGCTGCAGAGGTGGCACGCACCCTCGGGCTCGGTCATCGCACCCTTCAGCGGCGGCTCACTGAGCTGGGACAGACCTACGCTCAGGTCCTCGAGACAGCGCGCCGCGAGCTCGCCGCCGGCTATCTCGCCGATTCGACCTTGTCGCTGGCCGAGGTCGCCTATCTGCTCGGGTACACCGAACAGGCGTCCTTTCACAGAGCCTTTCGACGCTGGTATGGCAAGACCCCAGCGGAGCACCGCCAGACCTCCAGCGGGTGAGCAAACCTGCCGAACATCTCGCTGCTCATGGGTTTGACTTCGGACTTGGCCTCGTGGAGTCAAAGCGCCAGCCGGGGAACTCCACGTAGTAGGTGTAGAAGCTGATGGTGTTGTTCCGGACTTTGTTGGTCCAGGCGGTCTTGTGGTCATGGCTCCACAGGAACAGGTAGGGCCGCGCCTGGTTGAGGTGGGCGTGGAGAGCTTTCATGGGTGGCGCGTCGTCTTCGCGCTCGACGCCGGCGCGCTCGAGGTCGAGCAGTCTGTCGGTCTCGGGATCTGACCAATCAAAGATGTTGTACCGGCCTCGACTGTCGCCGCGGGTGTAGAACATCTCGTCCGGACTCTCGCGATCTCCGCGTTGCAGGGAGATGGTGGCTGTGTTCTCACCTTCTTCGCAGCCTTCCAGCAGTGCCTTGTAGGGGGGTGGCGTACACCGAGTCCGTCTTGGGATCGAGCAGGGCAGACACCGTGAAACAGATGTCCGCGGGGGTGAAGGGCTCGCCGTCGTGCCAGATGACCCCTTCCTTGAGGTGCACCACGAATTTCTTTCCGTCTTCGAGCTTGTCGTACTTCTGCACGAGCGGATTGCGGTAGCCAATGGACCACTTCTCGATCAGGTGATTGAAGAGCAGCTGGTGGACTCGGTGATCGACCATGGTGGTCGGGTAGAGCGGGTTCAGCGTGGTGGGCATGCCCTCTTCGACGCACACGACTGTGTCGTCTCGACGGGGGTCGGCCCAGCCCACTAGCGCGAGTGTCAACACTGAGATGAGCGTATGGATGGCTCCTCCTCACCCGGCAGAACGGTGCCGCAATCCTACATGCAACACGGCGCGGAATCGACGCGATCAGCAGCCCGGGACGTTGGGAGCAACGGTGGCTTCGCCCTCGACATCGACGGTCGCGACGAATGCGTCGACGTCGCTTTGGCAGAGCCGGTCGTTATCCGCAATCATCAGGTCGCCGCCCACCGAGGTGATGGCGAGGCCGTCGATGTTCTCCAGCCGGTAGTTTCCGATCATATGGAGGTCTAAACCAAGCGATCTGATACCTCCGAGGCCGTTGACGTTGCGAAGGCTGTTGTTGTAAGACACGGAGAGCCCATAGTCGACCGATTCCAGAAGGTGCAGGGCGTTGATGTCGGCGAGCTTGTCATTGGAGAACAGGCTCAAGGAGCCGGCGTACCGCAGGCCGGAGAGACCATCTAGGTGTACCAGGACTTCATTGTTCTCGATGGAAAGTGAGCCCAGAACCGACTCGAGGCCCGAGAGTCCGTCGATGTCCGCCAGCAATGGGTTCTCGGCGATGTCCAGTCCCCGGTCGCGCACCAGTTCGCCCGGCTCGAACGCATCCCCGCCGACCGAGGTGAGGCCGGAGAGTCCGTCGACGCTGGTAAGCGCCTCGTTCTCGCGGATGGTCAGAGACTGGCCGACCCCCGTGAGGCCCTCGAGTTGCTTGAGTGATTTCGAGTTTGTACCTGTGATTTCGAGGTGTCCCGTGACTTCGCAGACACCCTCCAACGTGGCGAATCCGCGGGCATTTGTGACGAATAGATCCCCTTCGTACACTTCGCAGGGCTGTTCCTCTACTGGGCTATCCGTGTCGACGACGTCCACGGTGTCGACCTCCGCATCCGGCGCCGGACTACAACCTATGACCAGCAACAAGGTCCAGTACATCTCTCCCTCCGTTGGGAGCAAGGTCGCCGGTGAACCGCGGAGTGTCCAGTTCACAATTCACGAAGAGTGTGGCGAGTCTGCGCACCGATGTGCAGCCCCGACGAGAGGTTACGGGACCCTGGTGGCGCGCGCCCACGTTGCCGACCTGGTGATCGGGACCGTGGCCTTCATGCTGCTGGCGGTCATGTTGAGCAGAACAGTGGCCCGTGAACGGACGTCAGACCGCACATGCGGGCATTAGTGTGTGTGCCCTTCGCGTCCGTCATCTTGTGCGCAACGCGAACTCTCGCTCCGGGAGGGTCGTCTCCGGCCAGGCTCTTCACCCGAGGTTCCGTTTTGAGGATTCTGCCGTTCCTTCTGATCCTACCGGGCACCGCGTTCGGATTTTGCGGCACCTACGTCGGTCCCGCGGGATCGACCCTGAGCAACGAGGCGAGTCAGATCGTCGTGGTTCGCCAGGGTCAGCAGACCACCTTGACGATGGCCAACGACTACTCCGGCGACGCCGACCAGTTCGCGGTGGTGATTCCCGTTCCGGAGATCCTGGAGGCCAAAGACGTGAGGCTCGCTTCGGCGGACCTCCTGACCAGACTGGACGAGTACTCCACGCCTCGCTTGGTGCGGTACAGCTGCGACAACTTGTACAGCTTCAAGGGCGGTAAATCCCAAGAAGGATCGACACAGCAAGACCAAGGCGCCCTCCCGTTCAGCTGCGGCAGCGAATCCGAGTTCGCTCCGGGCGAGGTCGGTTCGAATAGCCCGCCAGCGGAGACGGCAGTGCAGGTCGAGAGCAGCTTTGCTGTCGGCGCATACGAGTTCGTGGTCCTCTCCGCCGAGGACTCCTCCGATCTGCTCACCTGGTTGAGCGGCAGCGGCTTCGGGGTCCCTGCCGACGCCGCTGACCTCCTCGGCGAGTACATCGACGCCGGCAGCTACTTCCTCGCCGCCCGCGTGAATCTCGGCGCGCTTCCGATCCGGCCGTCCTTTCTGTCGCCGATCCAGATCTCCTACACCGCGGACCTGGTCTCCCTGCCGATCCGCCTCGGCACTCTGAACTCCACCGGTGAGCAGGAGTTGCTCTTGTACACAATCGGGGACGAAGGCGCGGCGGGCATCTCGAACTACCCAGAGGTAGAGCCCACCAACGAGTGCATGTACGACTCGGCGTCCATGGGCACCTTGGAGGAGTTCTATGGCGACGTGCTCGACGAGGCTTTCGCGAACAGCGAGGCCGCTTGGATGTTGGAGTACGCCTGGGGCAATGGAAAGTGCGATCCCTGCAGCGGTCCGCCGATCGCCGACGAGGACCTCTCCGCGCTGGGATTCGACATCGACGCCGGGCCCGCGTACCTGAGCCGGATCCGCGCACGCTACGCGGCCTCGGCGGACCAGGACCTGGTCGTCTACTTTGGTGGCGACGAGTCCAAGCAGTTCCAGATGCGCTACATCATGTACGACGAGTCCATGGAAGAGCAGTTTCCAGTGTGCTTCAGCGGCTGGATCGAGGATGGCGGACACTGCGAAGCCGAGGTTCCATCCGAGGGTGCAGCGTGTTCCTCCGGTGGGCTGCCGCATCGCTTCCCGGCGCTCTTGCTGCTCGCAGTCGCCGGGCTGCTCTTCCGCCGTCGCGGTATTGACGCGGTAGTAGGTCGTTAATCCCCGCCTCTGCTAGTCGCAGGAACGTCGCTGATACATGCTGATACACCTTCGCTGGCGACGCGCGCATACAGTGAGTCCAGTCGACGATTCTTCGCCTCCCAGGCAACGACTCCTCTATGTACGCCGAGGTCAATGTGTCTTCACTACGTCGCCAGCGGGGCCAACAATCGGCCGCTCCCTCCACGAAGCCCGCGGCTCCGACCGGCACCAACGTCCAGCAGCGCGGCAACGCGTTCTCGCAGGGGACGATGGGCGGTGTCGATCCGTCAGCGAGTCCTTCGTCGGGCGGCATGATCCTGCGCAGTGCCGAGGCTGGGGGCGATCCATCCGGCGCCAACTCCGGGTGGGCCGATCCGAGCCAGGAGCCCGAGCCGGTCTACCAAGCCACTGGCGCTCAGTTTGCGGCAAAGACGGGATTCATAGACCCCGCCTGGACCTATCTCGCCGCAAAAGACCCCGTCGAAGCGTTAAAAAACATCAGCATCAGCGCCTATGATGTCTACGACACGAAGGGCTACTGGGTGAAGAGTCTGGGGACTCTGGTGAAGCAGTACGACGATCTGAAGAGGACCGCCGACCCCGACCACGAGCTGCTCTCCAAGGACGCCATCGACACGATCCGGGCCGACAGTCGGCTGTACGACTCCACTTGGGCCGGACTGGTGGCCAAGATTCCTTCCACCGACAAGCTCGACCGACTGGACACGGAGCGGCGCTACACCAACTACAACCACTATGTCGTGGGCAACCGCTGGGTGAAGACGTCGGAGTCCAAAGCTGAGTGGGACCGTCGCACTGCGCTGGTCGACGACGAGCGCTACTACCTCGAGCGCCAGGTGGACTGGCTCGAGCAATCGTGGCTCGCGGTCTACAAGAAGGCGGTGGTGACCGACAACGAGCTGCAGCCGCTCATCAGGAAGCTGGTCCAGAAGGAGATCGACGACAAGACCGTCGAATACAATCAGCTGAGCATCGACTACTACCCACACATGGCGGGCCAGGCGCAGGGCGACTCCCTCGACGACATCAAGCGGGTGGGTGGCAACCTCGATCAGCTGGCCAAGGTGGCGGGCAGCCACACCATTCGCGGCGACGAGCTGGCGTCCGCACGCCAGCAGGTCAAGGACGACAGCCAGGACCAGGCGGGTCCGCTGCTCATCGCAAAGACACGCGCGAAAGCAAGGGACTTCGTCAAGAATGCGGGCCCGATGTATCTTCAGCGGGCCAACGAAAAGGTCAGCAAGGACTGGATGCACGCCGACTCGACCGACGCCTGGATGGCCGAGGACGGCAAGCTCACCTCGGCCATGTACGATCTTCAGTATCTCGACCATGACTATGTCTCTGCCCGAGATCCGCAGAACAGCGACGCACAAGCCTTCGCCACCGCCCTCGATGTCGGCATCAAGGGGTGGCAGAGCAGCGTGGACGCGGCGGCGGCGAAGTTCGCGCCGGTGGGTGCCGCGATGGTCGAGGTCGAGTTGTTCATCGAGGAGCTCGACAAGCTACGGAGCACGGAGGAGCCCGAGATCAGGGATTCACTGCCCGATCTAAAGGAGGCCCTCATCCACAAACACGTGGTGAGCCGCATCGATGACCGGCTCAAGACCGCCAAAACGACCAAGGCGGCCCTGTCGGACAGCGGACACATCCACCAAACAGCCGCCGAGCTCAAGGCGAAGCGAGGGGAGCTCGAGTCGTTGGTGACGACCGTGAGAAACGAGGTGGGACCGAAGTGGTTCGAGAGGAGCTTCGAACTCGAGGCCCTCAAGGAGATGATGAAGAAGGGCGGGTTCTCGGCCAAAGACATGAAGTGGGCGGCGATGCAGCTCAAGCTCGCAGGCGCCATGCAGTACCACGCCGAGTGGATGGTCTACATCCAGAATGGCAAGGACGGCATCGAGGGCAATCCCGCCGATCTCGCCAAGCAGGCCCAGTCCCTGCAGTACATCAAGGAGTTCGAGGACGAGGTCAACAAGGACTTCGCCAAGCAGGTCTCCGCTATTGTCGGCGGAGCGAATATCAAGTCGCTGCGACAGCAGGTCGACGGTGTAAAGGGCGACGTCGAGCTGTTCGTGGGCGCGCCCGGCTTGGGAGACATAGACAGCGCCAAGAAGATCGCGGCGAAGACCGCCAATAAACAGGTCTGGAAGCGCATCCTGGCGTCGGACTCGAGGTGGGCCTCGAAGCTCGGCAAGTTCAAGGGGGGCTTGGACAAGGCGACGGCCGCGCTCGGGCTGTTCTCGGACCTGCACAAGGTCGCCCACGGCGGCGACAGGATGAGCGTCAGCCAAGGCGCAACCCACCCGGCAATGGAGGCTCTCTCCGGGGCAATGAACGCGGTGAACACCTTCAACAAGCTGCCGGTCTTCAACGCCTTGATCGGTGGCTACATCAAGGTCGTCGATGGGTTGTCCAAGTCCATCGGAGTGTTTGCCCAGCAAGCGATGAAACGCAAGCTGGGCGGCGCGACGTACGGCATCTATCTCGACAGGCCCGTCAACGACGTCTAGCGGACTCGAGGGCGGCCATCATCAGCGATTCGGAGTGAATCGTCAGATCTCCATCCGGCTCCGCTTCGTCGGGATTCGAGGCCTCCCAGCTCACATAAGCCCACCACACGCCGTCCCCTCCGGACAACACGGCCCTGGGCTGCACGAGGTCGAACTGGGTCGGGTCGAACGTCACCGGATCGGGAAGCGCGTCGTCAAAGGCGGCCTCGTCATAGGACCCTGCCCTCGAAGAGCCTTCGGAGGAGGCGGCCGAGAGGGTCGACGCGAAGGTCGGAAGGCCATCGGCGGTGAGGACGACGTCGAGATCGAAGAAGTAGACAGGCGCACACAGGTGCGACAGGTCGTCGCCGCCATCCTGCCCGGAGACGGCCTGGTATTGCTCCGCAATGACCGGTCCCCCGGTATCCGCAACGGTCAACCAGGCGAGGTCTGCGGTCGGCTCCTCCAGCTCGTCCAGCTGCGGACCGCTGAAAGAGCCCGTGAGTCCGTCGATGACATCCCGCGGCGAGCGGTCGAAGCCAGCTGCAATGGTGTCCAGATCGGCGACGGTCTCCGAGGAGATCACTTCGCACACGAAGGAATCCTCGAACCCGATCTGCGTGCCATGTCCAAATGCTCCGCAGGCGCTCAGACTGAAGGAGATGGCGATGAGGTGAAACCGAGACATGGTCGCTCCAGGGGTGCCCCACAAACAACGTCCTCCATTTCGGCGCGATCGACCACCTCGACTTTGAACATATCGTGGGGCAGAATGGCGCCATGACGCTCGAAAACGAGGAAGTTTGGACTATCGCCAGCCGGGAACTCTTGCGAGCTATCCGAGGAAAGAGGAGTCAAGTCGCCTTCTCTCGTCGCCTCGGCTACCGTAGCAACGTTGCCGCTGACTGGGAGGGCGGTCATCGCTCCCCGACCGCGAGCACGTTGTTGCGCGCCATGCAGCGCGTTGGAATCGACGTGTCCGCCGGGTTCGCCACGTTTCACGCCGGCAGTGTTGAAGCCATCGACAGCGGTCTGCCGGCGTGGCTTCAGGAGATCCGCGGCAGCGCATCACAGATTCAGATCGCCCGGCGCGCCGGCTGTTCGCGCCATCAGGTCCGACGATGGCTGTCCGGCGAGGCCGAACCGCGGGTTCCGCAGTTCCTCGGCCTGGTTCAGGCGCTCACCGGCCGCGCGCCCGACTGGGTAGCGGCGTTCGTGGACATCGCTCAGATCCCCACGTTAGAAGCCCAGTACCGCGCAGCCAGAACCGCGTCACGTCTCGCCTACGACCACCCGTGGTCCGCCGCCATCCGCATGATCATCGACTCCGAGGCCTACCGAGAGGATCCGACGGACGACTTCCTGAGCCGGTCCCTCGGTGTCTCGGCTGAGGACCTCAAGCACGCCATCGACGCCCTGCTCGACGCCGGTCTCGCCGAGCGGCGGCGCGGCGCACTCCGCCCCCTGTCGACCTTCACCTCCGACGCCCGGGCCTCGCCGGAAGACCGTCGCCGCCTGAAAGCACACTGGGTGCAGGTCGCCGCCGACCGGATGGAAAGACCGCGCTCGGACGATCTGGTCAGCCTGAACCTGGCGATCCTCTCCCGCGCAGACCTGGAGCGCGTTCGCCAGCTACAACGTGACTATTTTCGCGCCCTGCGCAGCCTCGTGGCCTCGTCGATACCCGAAGAGGCGGCCGTGCTCGTCATGATGCAGGTGTTGTCCCTGACCCCCGAGTCCCCGTGACAATGTCCGTACTATATGCAATTCGCACATGAAGCCCCAGAACTGAGTGATGATTTGTGCAGTTCCGGATGGACGGTGGCACGACAATCAATCTAGTTTGATTTGCCGTTTGGCTTCACTTCCCGGCAACCCGACCTGCCTGGGTGGCACCCTCCTCCATCGTCTGCACCAAATCCCCGGCCCTTCGTTGTGCGGGATTCAGGATTGGCCACAGTGGCGAACGATGCTTCTGGCCGTCAGCCCCGCAGGCCGTCGTCTTCATCAATGGAAAGCCCACGTCCAGCGTCATGCTTTTCCTACTATCGAACTTTTACCTGGCTTTTCACCTCGAAGATGGTGGGGCACCCTCTGTCCGACATCCCGAGTGGGTAAGCGCGGCTCAACTTTCTTGTTTTCCTCATAGACACTCTGCGACATGACTCGCTACATTCCCCGGGCAGCCAATGTGGGCTGCAGCAGATGCCTTCGCGCCCTTCGCGGCGCGGACTGGGCGCTTGTGCGCCTGGAAAGGAAGATGATGAAGACAGCTAGACCCATCCTGTTTGCGATTGCATCGATCGCGCTCTCACAAAATGCTCTTGCGGACACCTACAAGGTGGCGACACTGGGGGACGGGGCCTACGCTCCCTGCATCAACAGCGGTCCGGGATCGTTCGAATGTGTCTCGCTGCGCGATGCGATCACCGACGCAAATGCCACGGGGACCGACGATCGCATCATGCTGGAGAGCGGCGTTCATCAGCTCATGCAGGTGGGCTACGACGACACCAACGCCGCCGGTGACCTCGACATCGGTCCGGCAGGTGGCGCCCTGACAATCCAAGGGAGCGGCCCTGGCACGGTGATCGACGCCTCCACGTTGTTCAACTCGCCGGACCGGGTGATCCACGTGCTGCCGGGCGCCAAGGTGGAGCTGCTCGACTTCGGGGTCACCAATGGGCAGATCTGGCCTGCGATCTACGTCCCTACCGTCGGGGGTGGAATCCTCAACGAAGGCAGTGCCACGATCGTACGGGTGGAGATCTACGGCAACTACGTGGCGGGTGTGAACAAGCAGGATGGGGGTGGTGGCATTGCGAACGCGGGCAGCATGGCCTTGATACGCAGTGTTGTGTACCGAAACGCCGTGCACGGTGGGTCTGGCGGCGGCGTGCTGACGTTGCCCGGGGCGGACATGGTCCTCGACACAACGCTGCTGGTCGACAACGTCGCGGAAATGGGCTGGGGCGGCGGGCTGTCGGCCCTGGGCAAAACGCACGTCTGGAACGGCTCGATCGACCACAACTCGGCCCATTGGGGAGGTGGCGGCGTATACGCAGACAACGCCGGCTCTGACCTCAACATCGACTACAGTTCCATCACCAACAACGCCACGACCGGCTGGGCAATCGACGGCGGTGGCGGGCTGTTGGCCGACCTGCCGACCACGACAGTGCAGCTGACCAACTCCACCATCAGCAGCAACACGGCCACATCCTTCGGGGGCGGGCTCCGGGCGCTGAACAATGCTGCGGTCAAGCTCACTCATGTCTCGCACATCAACAATGTGGACCCAGCGGGCAACGGCGTCGACTGTTGGGGCCAGTGCGTCTTCTCAGAGTCGATCGTCGACGATCAGTGCGCGTCTGCCGTGACAGCGGTCGGCAGAAACCTCGATTCTGGTACCACCTGCGGGTTCTCCATCACCGCCGCCCCGTCGCTCGGGGTCCTGGCGTCGGTGGGTGCGACCGACGGGCATCTTCCCGGGCCGGCCTCGCCCGCTTTGGGCGCCAGCTCCGCCTGCCCCGCCTTGGACCAGAGCTTCGCGCCCCGTAGCATTCCCTGTGCGCTTGGAGCACTGGAGTAGCCGCGACGGCCGAAGCTTGGTGGTCGTCGGGTCGCTGGCGACTACCATCGGCGATGGGGTATTTCCAGTCACAGGAGAAACGATGAACGACGACAGACCCGAATCGGAGAACCTGTACTTCGGCCTCCTGGCACTGGCCCTTGCCGCTCTGCCGATCCTGTACGTGCTGAAGCTGCAGACCTTCGCGCTCCTCGGCATTCCCTACGGGCATCCGGTCGAGCTCGCTTGCTCACTGCTGTTGGGTGCCGGCAGCGCCGTGGTCCCGGTGCTGATGGTGGTGCGAGTTCGCAACCTCGCCCTGCAGGTCGCGGTGGTCCTGCTGAGCCTGTTCTTCTACGCGAACCTCGCCGCGTCGCTGTTCGGCCTTCCGAGTGTGTACACGCCGCTGTTCGGAGCAGAGGAATTCATCTACTTCCAGTTCTGACACCCTCGACGGGCAACGTCCTGGTCGACGCGGGGTGGCGCTACGAGAACATCACCAACTGGCTGTCTGTCGACGGCGGGTCTACAACCTGCGGGATCAACCTGGAGTTCCACCGTGTCCCTGACGCTCACCTTCCCGGCGAGGAGTGCCAGGAGCACGGAACCTCTGGGTCGAGCCGATACCCGTGTGAGACCGTCTGCAGCAAGTCCCGAAGTCCGGCAGCACGCAGCTTCGATAGCGCCACATTCAACCGATTCAGGGCGGCATGGGCCAGCATTCGCTCCCCGGGCCACACCGAGATCACCAGCTCGTCTCGGCTGCAGGACTCACCAGGATGGGACAGACGGCGCTCGACCAGCGCTACGAGCAACCGGCCCGCATTGCTGCGACGGCGCAGGTCGATCCAGGTCGAGCTGAACGGCAGACGCACAGCGGTCCCGTCCCGGTGAACGACGATCGCGGCCGAGCCACACTCCCGGGAGACCTGCTGCACCAGGTGACGCATCCATCGCGCCTCGCTGCTCACTGCCAGGCGTTCCGCTATCGCCGGGTGGTCGAGCCAGGGACGGGGATCCTCACCCCGTCGTTGGGCCAGAGCGCCACGGACGAGACACTCGAGAACCCAGTTCTGCCCGTCCGGATCGACCTCCACACCGGCTAGGGAGTGTTCCGCGGCTGGCGCGTCCCCATACAAGGCCCGCCACGCCGCTAGCCAGAAGACAGCCCGGGGCCGGTCGGCTCCCTGGGCGTGCAACAGCCCATCTGCAAAGCAGTCCTCCGCTTCGGGGTCTCCGCGGGTCCAGTGGGTCCAACCCAAGACCGACAAGAACTCGACTGCCAGCGCCGGGGGTGCCGCTCGCATCCTCGCCTCGCTTGCTAGCACCCAATCCACTACTTCCACCGCCCGTCCGGCGAAGATCTTCGCGGTCGCGAGGTTCAGTTCCTGGCTCTGCAGCACGTGCGGCAGAGGGCAGGCCGCCATCATCGTTGCGGACGCGCGCGATTCATCCTCTGCGAGCTCCAGCCGACCTGTGTCCAGGTGCACCACTGCAAGGTTGCCCAGCGCACAGACCTGAACGACCTCGGCACCGGAGATCCGAGCCTGACGAAGCGCCGAGAGAAGAAAGCGCTCCCCGAGGTGAGTATCGTGGTGAATGGCCGGTACCACCCCGCAATACGCCAGGGCCTGGGCCTTCAGATAGGGCGATTCGATCTGCTGCGCGGCGGCTTCGAGGGCGGCCATCGAGACGCGCGGTGACTCGACGCCCAGGGCGATTCCGTGAGCCACTTCCGCCCAAGGATTGGGGCGCAGGCTCCGCACCCGAGCCAGCACGTCTGCCGCCCGCGCCGGGTCCCGACAGAAGATGGCGGCGATGGCGAGGGCCACCATCCAATGGCCGCGCAGGTGGGCGTCGTCAGGCTGCAACCCGTCAAGCAGAACCAGGCTGCCTCGATAGTGCTGCTCGGCCTGAAGCAGGTAAACGAGGGACAGGGCGACTCGATCGCGGTCTGCGCCGGGCGAGCCGTGCTTCACCAACGCGTCGAGGTTGTCGCGACGCTCCCGCACCCAAGCCAGCTGTTGGAACCGCAGCGGCGGCAACGGGCAGCGGGTAGCCGCCCAGGTGACGGCCCGAGCTGGCAGCGTCGCCGAGCTCCGGGCAGAACGGTCGGCGATGAAGTCACGCATCACCTGGTAGATGTCGAAGGCCTGGCCGCGTTGATGAAGCCAGCTTCGGGCGCGCAGATCCGCCACGCTCCGCCATGGGTCATCGCCCCCGACGAGGGCAGCGGCAAGCTCCGGGTCGACGGCCCGAGGCAGGAGCGACAGCAGCACCAGTGCCCGACGCTGGGTCTCGGTGAGCAGAACCCAGGAGCTCTCGAGGCTGGTGCGGATGGAGCGATGGCGTGTGACGGGACTTGCGCCGCTCAGGCTGATTCGGTCCTGTTCGAGCTGCTGCGTCAGTGCCTCCATGCCGACCAGGGCCGCTCGTCCGGCGGCCATGAGCACCAGGAGCGGAAACCCGTCGAGTCCTCGCACGACGCGAGCGACCTCGTCCAGATCGAGATGCGCGGCGCCGAGAGCGCGACCTCGCTCGACGAAGAGCGCCACCGCTGACTCCAACTCCAAGGGCAAGACGGGGATCACCCGCTGTCCGGGCACCGTGAGCTGATGTCGACTCGTCGCGATCAGCACCAACTCTGGAGCACCATCGAGGAGCGCCTGGACACATTCGCTGGCCATCGGCATCTGCTCGAGGTTGTCCAGGACCAGAGTCAGGGATCCCCATGTCTGCAGCTGTGCCGCCACGCCTCTCAGGCCGCCGACAGGGTCGAGCAGCAGCAGCTGTGACAAGAGCTCGGCCAGGTCTCCACCGGAACGACAGGTGGCCGCCCCGCAGAACACGGCGGCCGGTCTTCTTCGCGCGAGCTCCAAGGCCGCGCGGGTCTTCCCCACTCCACCGGGGCCAAAAAGCACGATGAGACGCCAATTCTCGACCAATAGGGCCTCTGCCTCCTCGAGCAACTCCTCTCTTCCCAGAAAGGGCTCGACCACCATGGGCAGAGGCGGAAGAGGAGGTATCGCGACGGGATTTGGCTCCGGCCGCTGGACCACCTGGCAGAGCTCGGACAGGCGAGCGGCCACCTCGAACGCACGGGCGGGACGATGGGCGGCAGCACCGACTAGCGACAGGATCAGTGCGGTGAACTCCGGATGCACGCCGCAGCCCGCCAGCAAGTGTTCGGCACGATCCGTGTGCGTGGAGCCCGTGATGCAGTACACCAGCAGCGCGCCCAGGGAGAAGAGGTCTGTACGGGAGGACGGCGGAAGCCCAGACGCCATCTCTGGTGCGGCGTATCGTGGTGCTGCGCCAACACGAGCCGCGAGGCCAAAATCCCAGAGCAGGGGTCCGAATGGACCGAGCACGAGCGACTCCGCACAGAGGTCTCCGTGGGTCCACCCAGCTCGATGCAACATCTGCAGCCCCTGGGCGACGGTCTTCGCCCAATCGAGCGCAGTCCACTCGGGTATCGGGCCCTCGCGCAGGACCCGAGCCAGCGTTGGGTAGGCACAGGACTCGGTGACCACGACCAGGCCGCTCACTTCTGAGAGCACCTCGATAGGCTGGACGAAGAAGGGGTCTTGCAGCGTCGGCAGGAGGGCCAGCAACGCCGGCTCGAGGTCCTGCCCACCCGGAAGCCACTCCACGTGGGCGGAGCGTTGGGCGTCGGACACGTGCTTCGCGCGCCAACGGGACCCGCCCGATTCGATTGTCTCGACGAGCGTCCACCCGCCAAGTGTGAGGCCTCTCATGGCCCAAGGATACCGTCGAATGGAGGTGCCTGCGATGCTCCCTCAGTCGCACTGATCGGTGCGCAGCAGATCGGCCTCACAGCCTTCGCAGTCGTATCCGAGCCCATAGGTATAGGCGTTAAAATCCGTGAATCCGTAGGTCGAGCCCCGGAGCCCTGCAGCCGATTCGAGAACGTGGGCGCCGACACTCAGGCGGGGGCTGGCGATGGTCCACGCCGGACCGAGATCCCGCGTCTCGGTGACCGGGCTGCCGTCCAGATACAGATCTGCCGAGTCGCCAACGACCACACCGGCGTTGTCCTGGCGCATCGGCCCATCGGTGAGGAGCTCGTGCTCGAAGGTCAGGAACGAGACCCTGTTTCGGTACAAGGCCGCCGGACTCACCACGAGCAGGCTGGGGTCGCCGAGTCTCGATGGGCTGCAGAGTGTGCCCTTTGCGGCCTGGGAGACACCGATCGGACCATCGGCGGTGATCGATACCCGTTGGCTCGCCGTGAAGCTGAACACCTCCCCGGCCTGGAGGACCACGTCGTCCGCACAGTCGCGCTTCACCGTCGTGTCGTCTCGAGCCGCGATCACTGCGACGTCATCACCGCCGTGCTGCTCGAACGGAACCACCACATACTCGGTCCCCCAGCGTGCCAGCGGCAGCATTTGGTCCCACAGGTGCGAGGTCGCGGAACACTCGATGGCAACATCGCGACCGCCACCAAAGACCGCCACCGGGGCGTCGCTCTGGATGCGGGTACCCGACAGATCGCCGGTCGCCTGGGCCTGGTAGACCTCCCCGCTGTCGAGAGCGACGGAGTAGGTCACGTCGGCTGGTCGAAGCCCAGTGGTGAGCACGCTGGGCGTGATGTCGACCATGGTCCCATCCTCGGTCGCGACCACAGTGAACTCCGAGGGCCATTCACCCGTGAACGTGTCGCGCCGCGCCATCACGAAGTAGTCGGAGCCCAGCTCGGACTGCGGGAGGATCAGAGACGCCTCGGAGAAGTACAGGCGGGCGTGCACGGCAACCAAGTCGATCGTTTGATCCGCGCGAACGACGATGCCCGTCCCCGCGATATCGTCGAAACCCTCTGGGTAATACACTCCATGCGGCAGGTCGATCATCGTCGTGCCTTCACCCACGTCGTGAGAGAGGAGCAACCCCGTCGCCGGCAGCTCGATCTCCACTTGTGTGGGGCCGTCGGCGGTGACGAGCAGCGCAAACTCCGGCGGTCCGTTGAAGGCTAGCGTCAGGTTCTCCATGAACCCAATCCAGAACTCTCGCCCACGGGTGCTCGGCGATGGCATCGACGTCTCATCGGTGTCGCTCGGTGCCGAAGACGTGTCCAGCCCGTCGGCTAGCGGCTGTTCGGCTAGTTCACCCGCCAGGCGGTACTCCTGCTTGCAGCCGCCCAGAGCCAACAGGGACAGCGCGACTGTGAGGGATCGGGTGTGGGCCGTACATCTTGTCATCTGCGCTCCCTGGGACTGTCCTCAGGCTAACGATTAATGGCGCACCAACGACTTAATCGGCTCTTAATCGAACGCGTCCATTCCGCTTGGCGGCGCGCCACGTCCGTTGTCGTTTGATTCTGGGACGCACCGTGTCGGCATTCTTTGCGTGGAATGCCATGCGCGCCGGCCGATGGGCTCGGCACCCGGAGGCGGCCGCGCTCAATCTCCCATGAGGCATCTCGGCGCGGGTCGAGATAGCGGTGGCCTCGGAGGTGAAGAGCACATGCACTGGCTAGCTGGAACAATCAGGGCCGCGTGCCTGTCGCTGGCCCTAGTGGGATCCGCGGCTGCACAAGACATCACCGACCAGCCCCTCACGGGCCCAGAGCTGTCAGAGGCGTACCGTCGCCACACCAACCTCGCTCGCGTGGGCATTCCGTTCTACGTGGCCGGCGCCGCGCTCACCACCTGGTCGACGGTGGTGCTGATGAACAACTACGACCATCCCGCAACTCCGGAGACGATCACCCCGATCATCCTCGGCAGCACGGTGGGCGTGTTCTCGTTGCTGGGCGGCTCGGGTTCCCTCGGATTCGGCACTTGGAAGGCCGCTCAAGTACTCGATCCCGACGCAACAGCGGGTCTCGGCACGATGTCGTTGGTGTTGGTTGGCGTGGGCTCGGCGGTGTTCTACGCTTATGCGCTCGTAGGACCGACCATCGCCGTGCTCGACCCCGAGGCATTCGTGGTGATCGGGGCGGTCCCGGTGGCACTCCTGGGTCTGTCGGGGGTGCCGGGCCTACTTCAGATGGGCATCAACGACATCAAGGCGCGAAGGCTCGACGTCGCGGTGCTGCCAAAGCTCGGACGAGGTCAGCTCGGCGCTCAGCTCGCCGTTCGCTTTTAGTGACGTCGCGGTGCTGCGATTGGTGCGGATCTACCTGCCGTCCGAGCACGGCACTGCTCCGCCCGAGGCAGGTCGCGCACCTCCACCACTGACCGTTCTTGTGACGGAGGCTGCAGCCAACTCCTGGCGCACTAGGTTTCCACCAGGAGGAAACCATGAAACCCCAAACGCTGGCAGCCCTGACCGTCTTGATCGCCTGCAACGCCGACCCGGATGACACCGACTCGCAGAACACCAATACCGACACGACGACAACCGAGACCGAGACCACCGAGACCACCACATGGGGAGCGGAGGCCCTCGATCTGGTGACCGCCAAGGCAGGCACCTACGAGGGTTCCTGGCAGATGTTCGGACTCGATCCGCTCGACGTCTCCTACCCGAGCATGACCTGGACCGACGTCGCGGTGGCCACCAACCCCCGGATCGATGGGGAGCGAGCGCTGGTCGATGTCACCGACACCATGGACATGGGCAACTATGGCGAGATGCAAGCGACCTGGCTCGAGGGCGTGATGATCGAGACCGACGGCTCGCCCGGCGACGAGTATATGGAGATGGACGGGGTAGTAACGGTGTTTTCCAAAGTGGCTGACGACGAGTACGAGTACGTCACCGACATCGCGGACTCGGACTATTTCAGCTGGTCCAACGTCTCGGCGCAGAATCTGATCGACGGCTACCACACCACTCACAAGACCGTGAGCTGGCCCGATGGGCAGGAGACGCACGACATCACGCGAACCACCACGCTCGAGTACGACGGTGGCGACGGGCCGGTGGTCGTGGAGTTCACGAGCTTGGTGGGGCAGCACATCAAGGTGGGGAGCTGACCCACGACAAGATCATCACTCCGCAAGGACCTCGGGATTGAGGACGTTGCCGGGGCGTTGCCCATCGATGTGGAGCCGCAGGTTGTTCAGGGCATTGAAGATCTTCAGGCGACGCAGCGCCGGAACGGCCGCCGCTGTATGCCCGGCGATCTTCAGGTTGGCAACGGGTTGGCCGTCAGCATCGAGGAATCGTTGCCCGGCCCCGCCCTTCTGCTCATCAGAGAGCACGTCTAGCCGCACTTCGACCTCGGGATGCTGGCGCAGATAGGGCCCGAGATCAGCCTCGTTCAGCAACCCCTTGCCCGCATTGATGAAGATCCTCACCGGTCCGCTCGCGGTAGCCCCCAGCAGATCCAACGCCTCCCGGTCGACCCAGCGACGCGTCCCGGACGTGGTCGATGCCAGCGTCGTCAGGATGTGGCTTCTCTGAAACAGCTCCGTCTTGTCGACGTACTCGACATCGATCGCTCGCCCGAACACCCGCGAACGGTCCTGAGCAAGGCGCCGCAGCCGCTCTTGCTTCTCCTGGTATTTCCCCCGCTCTGGACGTCGCTGACAGACGATTACGTTCGCTCCCAGCGCCAGCGCGCGCTGCACCGCGGCCTCTCCGATCCGACCCATGCCCTGAACGCCGAAGGTCAAGCCGATGAAGGAACGATCGAGAACTCCCACGTCGTTCACATAGACGGCGTTGGCGTGAACAGCGAGGGTGCTCCTGGTCTTCATGTCCCGGGTGACTGGGTCTCGGTAGGCGGCTGGGGTCTTGATTGTGTACGTCGCGTGCTCGATCAGCTCGTCGCTATCCACGGGAACCAGCCGCACCGAGAACGCCTCCGTCCGAGACACCTCGTGCATCACATCTGCCAGTGCCTCCAACCTGGCACGAACCTGCGGGTCCAGACGTTTGTACTCCGACTCCAGGACGTAGATCGTCGACAGCTCGTGGGCCATGGCCAGCTCGACGAGATGAACCCCGACCTCGTCCAGTCCGATGATGCCGAGGCTGCTGGAGATGCCGGCATCGCGGTGCTGCCCGAGCTGGTCGTGGTAGACCGTTGCGTCGCGTCGCACGCCGGTGCGCACGTACTTCCCACCGGCCCCGAACTCGTACATCGCGTCGAGCCGTAGCGCGCGGCGGAGCAACATGAACCACAGGATCTGCGCGATCGCCCAGGCGTGCTCCGGGGTGGTCGTGTCCAGTTGGTCCAGTGCCATCGCCTCTGCGGAGAAGTATTCCTGCACAAGACGCCCATACAAGGCTTCCATCGCCATGCATATGTTCTGTTCGGTCACCGCGACCGTCGTGAATCCAGGCGTATTCGCGACCACCGTCCCCGCGTGAGTCGCCGCGTCCAGATCGATGTGATGAGTCGCGGTGGCGAAGAGAATGAGGCCTTTCAAGCTGGCCTGTTCGAAGAACGTCTGGTCGAAGTCCGCGTTGCAGTACCCCAGACAGTAGTCGTAGCCCCGAGCCGCCACGATCGTGTTCAGGCGGCTGTTGATCCCCGGCGTCCAGTGGCCATCTGTCTCGACCAGCTCGGACTCTGCCAGGAGCACATCGAAGCAGACGTCGTCGAACCGCTGTTGGAGCTGAAGCACGATCGATGGAGGCAGGGGTTCGATCACGAGAACACGCGCTTGGGGCGAGGGAACTTCCATCCGGTAGAACTTCAGCCCCTCGATCTCGACGATTCTCTGGACACTCCCCTTCTTTCCCCTGTTGTTGACGATGTCTGGCGGAATGCGGCCGTCGATCAGATTTCGCAGGTTGTCGAGGGCCTTGAACACCTTCAGGCGCCGCACCTCCCGAACGGCGGCTGCGGTATGGCCGGTGACCCGGATGTTCGGCAGTGGGAGCCCGTCGTCGCCGACGAGCTTGAGATAGGACGCGCGGTCGTGCTCTCCCACCAGGACGTCGAGCCTCGCCTCTGCGTCGCGGTTCTGCCTCAGGAAGTCGAGGAGCGCACCCTCGTCCACCAGGCCCTTGCCGACGCTGACCACCACCCGCACACCCGACTGCGCTTCGGTGCCCAGCTGCGACAGTCCCGCCTGATCCACCCACCCACGCGTCTCGGCGGTGGTCGCGCTCAGCGTGGTCACGACGTTGCTGCGCCGGAAGAAAGTCCCTTTGTCGTCGGTGAATTCGACGATCTGCGGGCGCCCATACCAGCGGGCGCAGTGCGACGCGAGTCTGGTGAGCCTGGCGCACTTGGTCCGGTACTTGGGGCGATCTGGACCCCGCTGGTGCACAACCAGGTCCATTCCCAGAACGATGGCGCGCTGGGCCACGGACTCGCCGATGCGCCCGAGGCCTTGAATCCCCAGCACCGGGCTGGCGCTGTCGATGAACTCCGCGGGAACGCCCACGCTGCGAACGTCGATGTGCACTTGGTCGTCGCGCTCCACACCGGTGGTGGCGTCCGGCCGCGTCTCGAAAGTGTAGTCGGAACCTTCGAGCAGCTCGGTCTCGCTGACGAGGACCAGTCGAGTGTGTAGGTCGGGCGTCTGTGACACCTCGCTGGTGACGGCGAGCATCTCTTGCAGTCTCTGTCGGTGTTCCGCCGGGAGGCCGTCGTACTCCTGCTCGAGTACGTAGATCGTCGAGAGCTCGTGGGCGATGGCCAGCTCGACGATCTGCATGCCCACCTCTGACAACCCGAGCACGCCGAGGCTGCGTTGGATGCCAGCCTCCAGGTTCTGGCCGACCTGATCGTGGTAGACGGTGGCATGGTCGGCCACCCCGGTGCGCACGTACAGTTCGCTCGCCCCGAAGGTGAACATGTCTGTAAGCTTCAGGGTCTCTCGGAGCAGGCTCAGCCACATCAGATGCGCCAGAACATGGGGGGGCAGGTGTTCGTCTGCAACAGAGTCGTGTTCGACGGCCCGGCAATAGACGGCGTCCAGGATCAGCCCGATGTTCTGCTCCGCTACGGTCGTGGTCGTGGGGCCGGGAGCGTTGGTCACGACCGTGTGGGTCGCCGTCGCCGCCGCTACGTCGATGTTGTGCGTTCCGGTGGATAGCAGCAGGAAACCCTGGAGCTTCGCGAGCCGGAAGAACTCCTCGTCGAAGGTCTCGTTGACGTACCCGATGACGTAGTCGTATGCCCTGACCTGAACCAGTGCCTTCAGCTTGCCGCGAATCCCCGGCGTCCACTGGCCGGAGCTCTCGACCACCTCGGATTCGGACTGGAGAATGTCGAAGGTCACATCCTGGAACTGGCGATGCAGTTGGGCGATGATCTCCGGGCCGATCGGCTCGAGAACGAGGACGCGAGCGCTCGGTTCGGGGACCTCCAGTCTCAGGAAGCTCAACCCCGCCAGCTCGACGTCGACGATGGCGAGGTTGTCGAGAACGATGTGGATCTGGTGGGCGGTGCCTTTCATGCGCTGCAGCTCGTCCCACACCGAGCAGCGAAACCTCATCGGCTCGACCCGACACCGTGAAGAGTAGGGGTAGACGGCGGGATACTGGCCGTTGAGCACACTGATCTGCTTGTCTTGCCAGTAGGCGGGCAGGAACATGTCCCCGTGCACGGCGCGAAACACGTCTCGATGCTGGTCCGGGATGCCCAGCTCCCGCTCGAATCCCTGCGGACTCAGACGCTCCGTTTCCGAGCCAGCGTCCGCCTCGGCGTCACCGAAGTGAAAGCGGCGGATGTCGATGAGCGCGGCATTGTTCAGGTACACGACCCGGTTCCAGGTTGTGAGTCCGAAGTGCTCCAGACCCAGCGAGCGTGGCAGGAACCCCATGGCGGCCAGGTGCTTGATGTTCCACCCGACATCCAGCAGGGTTCTCTCGACCTCTCGGGGACTGGCCGAGACGATGCAATCGCGAACGGGGACGATCCGGCGTACGGCGAACGTTCGTCTCAGGACGATGTGGGTGTCGCTGATCGTGACGTCTTCGGGCCGCGCCGCCTCCAGCAAGTCGAGGAGCTCAGCCGAGAAGCACTCGCGCGGGAGCTCCACGTTTCGGAAGTCGACCGAATCGAGTACCTGGCCGAGGCGGTCGCTCACATGCACCCGCCGGAAGTTGTGGATAGCGCCCTCCCGGTCGGGCAGATCGCGGCGGATGACCTTGAAGACCAGTGAAAACCGCTGCAGTCCGAAGACGATGTCGACCGGACCCGTGCCGATGTACTCGAACTGCTCCCCATCTCGGAGCCTCCTGCGGAGCTGGCGGAGGAGGGTGATCTTCGCCGGCTGGGAGAACCCGATGAGCTCCAGGATGTAGGCGGGGTTCTCGTTGGGAAAGAGCCGCTGCAGGAAGCTGTAGAGCTCTGAGTGACGGTGGGTCGACACGGTGAATGCCGAGCGCGTCGAGGAGAGCAGGAAGATCCGGGCCTCGCGGAATCCCACGAGCACAGCGTCGACGAGCACTCCCTCAGGGGAACGCGAGACGCTGATGACCACCGGGACCGGCTCGGCATCGGTCCGGAACCGTCCGACCAAATACGCGCCGGCCCCACGGAAGAACGGGAGCGTCAGCATCTCGAGGGAGCGCAGTCCCCTACCCTCCGGCAGCTGCCCGCTCACGATGTTGACCAGCAGGTCGGCGTCCTTGCGGACCTTCGGCGACAGCGAGCTCGAGAAGACGGAATCGCCCAGCGCCGACAGGACGACCTTTCCCAGCTGAGCGAGGTTATCGACCGGGTATTGGCGAACGATCACATCCGAATCAACGAGCGCCAGATCGATGCCGTCATCGGCGAATTCGATGGGGGTGCCATCGCCCGAGAACACCCTGCGCATCACCGATGTGAAGTAGGTCGTCGCGAGCTCGTCCGCGTAGCGGCTCTGAAATCGACGCCGCACACTGCTCCAGATCTCCTGGTCCAGAGGGGCCGGACCGAGGATCTCCAGCGCATTGCCAGCGCTTCGATCGATGGACTGCCGGTAGAGCTGGACCCTCCACAGGTCGTCTGCGTCTCGCTGGTCCCAGTCTCCAGCAACGAACTGGGTGGGGGCGCGCTTGGCGAGACTCAGAAACTCCTCGTAGTACGCGAGGAAATGCTCGTGAAGGGTCGACACGAGTCGGTCCAGTCTCTCATCCATCTGTCGACCTCTTTCGGTGGGCCAGGCGACCTAGGAGCCGAGCCTCTCATAGCTGATGTGTACCGACGAGTGCTGCATCGGGAACTCGTCTGGGAAGAACACGCTGTTCCGCAACGGCTCGTACACCCAGTCCACGCCCTCCTCGAGCACGTCGTGCGCCCCGTCCAGCTCGACCGACACCTCGATGGTGCCCGGAACCGGGAAGTAGTTCAGGTGGAAATCCCGATACGAACTCGCCACCTGTGCACCGAGTCCCTCGATGAACGGTGCCGGCTGATCTCTGATGTTCCAAAGCACGCCGCCGATCGCGTAGGTCAGCTCGATGTAGTCGCGGCCCACACCATCGCACGCGCAGTCCCAAAGGCTGACAATGGCGGAGAAGCCCACCATGCCGGGAGACGACTTCAGCGTCTGGAGGTACTCCGTGAACTCCGGCAGGCTGATCGGGTTCACGCCCGACGAGTCGTCCTCGTCTGAGACCACGATGAGTTCCAGCCGGGCATCATCACGCAAAAAACCCGCGTTGTACGCATACTTTCTTAGCTCGAGGGCGGTGTAGTCGACGGCGCGCCCCGACTCGGCCATGCTCCCGGAAGACCCCAGTCGAGCCATGTCGCCAAACGCCGCGATGGGGTCAGGGGTGGCGGGATGGATCCATCTCTCGCCTTGGTACTCTCGCAGGCGCCCGCTGTGGTCCGGGTCATCGAGATCGGTGCTCACAACCCCGATGTGGTAGTCGGTATCGTTGGCGTCCAGCGCCTCCAAGAAACGTGGGAACGCCGCGATGAGTTCTTCTTGCTCGTCGGACATGCCGCCGGAGTTGTCGATGGTCCAGAGCACGTCGACGGCATTTGGGTAGGTCTGGACCGTCACCTCGTTCTGCACTGAAGACGCTTCTTCTGGGGCGTTGGGCTGCCCGTGTATGGGCGACCACTCCTGCTGCTGTGGATTCGAGCAAGCGGTGACAAACAGAACGGCCAGGATTCGTCGCATATGCAACTATTGCCGATCTCCCTGTGCCTGTCCAGATGGCGCGACCAGGTGGAATCCACACCGTGATACCCTGCCCGAGCGCCGAGTTGTGCGAGCTTCCGTGCGAACGCGCTGCTAGGCCCTGGCTCGGACCCAGAACTGGTACATGCCCACGAAGGTCTTGGGGTTGGCCTGCTCGAAGTCGTGCCAGCCCTCGAGGGATAGGCCGTTCGCATCATCCCCGTTGAACCGCCGGTATTGATGCCTCGTCCCGGCGGGCAAGTCGAAACCAAGAAACTCGAGATCGAGCTGCTCCAGGCTCGCCGCGATCCGCGGAACGGTGAACCTGTGCTCCATTGGGTGGAACAGCAAGTCTCGGAGGCCGCTGGTGAAGTAGAAGTCCGAACCGGTCCATGTGAGGAACCACAACGGGCCGTCCGGACCGGCAGCGAGCACTTCGCCTCGCAGTCGTCGCACGCCTTCCGGGGTCTTGGGGATTGCCTCCAGCGCGATGTACTCACGAGCGATTTCGAGGTATTGACGCGCCGTGTCGCTGTACAAGGCGATGCGCATCAGGCCTCGTGGCCGCAGCAGATCTGTGAGGACTCTCCACCCAGCCAGCGGATCCTCGAGGTGGTGCAGCACGCCACCCGACAGCACGACATCGAAGCGCCGGTCGAGCTCTCCGAGGCCCATGATGTCCGCTTGGGCGAAAGTGATGTTCTCGACACCCAGGACGTCCGCCATGCGCGAGGCGTAGGCGAGGCTCGTGAGACTCAGATCGACGGCCAGAACGGTGCTGTGGGCATGGGTAATCGCCGCGTGCAGGGCCGATTGTCCGGTGCCACATCCGGCCACGAGCAGCTCTGGTGCGTCTGGAAAGGCGTCTGTGGCGGAGACGACTCCGGGCAAGACCTGCTCGAGGAGGGGACCGAGTCCGGCCGCCGTGCGCTCGACTCCCAGCTGCGTGTAGCGCGGATACGGGCTCTGTTCGTAGTGAGCCCGAACCGCATCCGAGACGCCGTCGCTGATGGGGGTGAGTTGCCTCAAACCGGCGCGTCGAGCGGCCTCGTCCTTGGTGTCGCTGATCTGCAGCTGCACGATTGCCGCCAGTGGCGGTGGCCACGAACGCGACTCCAGGTCGTCGGCATTCGGCAGGTCACCCAGCAAGCTCCACGACGCGAGGGTCGCGATCCAGCCAGGCGGCGGCTCCTCATCGGTGGAGACCGCGTCCCGCAGGCGCTGCACGAGTGGCTCGTCGTCCGGGTGGATCGGGTAGGCAAACTCGTTGTTGAAGCACTGGTGAGCCAACGCGCAGAGCAGCGGCAGCCAGGCTTCCCTCGCCGCTGGGCCATCCGAGTCGAAGACGCTGCGCAGAACGCTCCTGCGCAGCGAGATCAGGACGAGCTCTATCTGGGGATCCTCGACGAGAATCCTGGTGAGGGTCTCGAACAACAAGGGGTGGGTGAACCACGCGTGTGGATGGACTGACTCCGTCGGGTCGCTGCCGCCGGTGCCCTTGGACCAAGCGGAGAGATCCCGCCAGTAATCGGGTGCTTTGAAGACCGCGAAGACCGGGAACTTCAGCCTCTTTGGGTCGAGTCGAGGGTTGCGAAGTGCCCGAACCAGCAGATCCACGGTCCGCTTGTTCACGTCGATGCTCGGCTGACCTCTCAAGCAGTCCACAAAGAACACCCACGCCTCGTGCGCGGGGTCGTTGCCGAGCAGCTCCATGACTACGTGAAGGGCCTCGGAGCTCCGGCCCATGGCCTGAAGCGCCTTGGCGATGGAGAGCTGGACCTCGGCGCCGGCCTCGTTTCCGGCGGCGCGGAGGTGCGTGAGTGCTTGAGAAGGCCGGCCTCGCCTCAGCTCGACCTGCCCTAGCCCAGCGGTCGCTCTCGGGGACCGCGGCTGTCGGTCGAGGGCGGCGCGATAGCCGCGAGCAGCGTCGTTCAGTCGGCCCAGCACGAACGCCACATCGGCGTAGCTGAGGTGCGCCTCGACATCTCTAGGGTCCGCTCGCACCGAGCGTTCGAGCAGCGGGAAGGCCTGCTCCGCTTGTCCCCGCTTGTGGAAAACGTCGCCGAGAATCCGCAGTCCGAGCGCGTTGTTCGGATCTGACTTCAGCGCACGTCGGAGGAGTTTCTCGGCCGCGAGGAGCTTGCCACGCCGAACCTCTTTGGCGGCCTGTTTGAGCTGTTTGTCGATGCGCTTCATGGTGCGGTGACTCCGGCTTCGCGCCACCATAGCTGCCTGCTACTCGACGGTCAGGTCCACCGGCGCGGTCTGATGGCGGACATCGGGCTCGTAGTACTGATAGGCAGTCGCCGCGGGAGCCTGGGCGCGCACTGGGAACTTCGCCCGCATGTCGTACCCGAAGCGCAGCGGCTCACCTTGTTCGATGCGGCGGATGTAGAGGATCACCTGGGCGCCGGTCACCGAGAACTTCTCGACGACCCCGTCGGCCACGAGCTGCTCGAAGGTTCCTTCGACGGGCACGAATCCAGGTGGAATGCCGAGATCGACCAGCGTCATGTTCGCGCCTCCAAGGCGATTCCAGGCGATCTCGACGCCGACCTGCAGGGTGTCCTCGACGGCCAGCCGCGTCTTCTCGTAGTCGAGCTCGATGGTGATCGGCTCGCTAGCGGGCTCTGCGGGCGGTGGCCAGGGCACGTAGTGCTTGGCGACGATCTGATAGGCGAGGCTGCCGCCGTCGGAGGTCTCGAGGGCCACGTGGTTCTTGCCCAGGGCGACGCGGTCGCGCAGATCGACGAGGCGGAAGACGTCCGCGTCGGCGGGAGTGATGTTCAGCGTCTCCACCACGGCGCCTTCGGAGACGATTTGCAGGGCGACGTCGCTGTCGAGCTCGGAGCCGGATCCGGCGCCCTTGATGAGGGCACGGAAGGCGTGCACGGTGGCTTGGGTGGAGTGCCAGTTGCCGAACTGGTCCTTGCGAGTGGTCAACCACGCCAGCGCCGGGTGTGCGGTCCCCGTACCCAGACCCCCCTGGAGGTAGGCGTGGGCGGCGATGGCGGTGGTCTCGATGTCCAGCACATCCCCGCGGGAGTAGGTGACTCCCTCGGAGGAAGAGGACCAGAGCACGAGGCCGTCCGCGCTGGTCTTGAGCCGGTCGAGGCGCTCGATCACCTGGGTAGCGCCTGGCTGATCGGCGGCGACCAGCGCATTGGCACACACCGCAAGGGTATACGGGTCATCGGTGTCGCCGAGGTGGGCGGCGATGTAGTCCAGTGCGCGGGCGAGCCGGTAGTCCCGCTGGCCGTCCGGTGAGGACTCCGCCAGTGCCCAGGCGACATAGGCGGTGGTGCGCAGCACCTGGCCCCCGAACTGATTGGTGGCGCCTTCCGAGAGGCCCCCCGCGTCCGGATGCCACGACCCGTCGCGTTCCTGTTGCCTGTACAGCCAGTCCCGGGTCCGGGCGATGACCGCCGGGTCGACTTCGTACACCCTGGACATGTCTGAGAACTCCATCAGTCCGTAGGCGGTGAGCACGATGTTGGCGGGAGATCGGCCGAACCATTCGAAGCCTCCTCCGCTGACTTCGAAGGACAGCAGGCGCTGGTAGCCGACGCCGATGTACTGGAGCGCCTTGAGCTCGATCTCGGGCTTGATCTGCTTGGTTTGACGAAGGTAGTCCAGCACGAGCACGTTGGGGTAGGTGGTGCTGCTGGTCTGCTCGAAGCAGCCATGGGGCATGCGGAAGACGCTGTCCAGGCCTTCCACGAGCTGGCTGAACGAGCCCGGGTAGACTTTTACGAACAGGTCGCTGGCGCCGGCAATGGCGTCGTCGGGGATGACGATCTCGTGGCTCACTCCGTCGGCGACTCTCCCGCTGAAGGTCTGTACGACTGCCTGGCCGTCGGGCTCCACGCGCACTGTGCGCTCTACGGCGTCGGCCACCGACGAGCCGGTGGCGCGGATGAGCAGCGCGTGATCACCGGGCGTGAGGGCAGTCAGCGTGAAGGTGGCCACGGTGACCTCCCCCGCGTCGACGCGCAGGCTCTTGGAGGCCGGTCCGCTCAGGGAGAACCAGTCCGCGGACTCGGTCTCCAGGCGCACGGTCTGGGCCACGTCCAGGTAGTTGTACACCGCCACAGGCACCGTCACCTGGTCGTGCTGGGTCAGGGTCACAGGGAAGTCGATGTCGACGAAGAAGTCCTGGAAAACCCTGATCTTCTCGTCAGTCCCTCCCAGGGCTCCGTCTGCGGACACAGCGCTGAGGGAGGCCCTCCAGTCGGTGATGGAGTCGGCCAGCTCGATGTCGAGGGATGCCCGGCCCCGGTCGTCGGTGATGAGCTCGGGGATCCACAGCAGGGTCTCCGGGAAGTGCCGGCGGACCCGGGTGGTGGGCGTCACTGTAGCTCCTTCGCCCTCGGGAAACGCTCCGTCCGATCCCGCCGAGTTGATCCCGGTCAAGGTGGCGGCGCTGTGGCCGCCGATGAGCGACACGATGACCATGACGAGCAGGAATCCCGGCAGGCCCGCCAGGGTCGTGCGAGTTGCGAGGATCCACAACCAGCGGCCCAGACTGATCTCCCGCAGAGACGCCCCCGCGGCGGAGACGGCCCCCACCCCCAGGATGGCGATCCCAGGGATCCCGAGGAGGACCCCGGCCACGATTCCCTCGGACGGGCCGTGTGAAAAGGAATCGGCGACCCAGGCGACCAGGGGGATTGCGGTCCCCACGACCATGGAGATCGGTACGAATACGAGGATCTTCCGGAATAGAGGCACCGCCCTCGAAGCCGGGTTTCTGCGGAACTGTGCCACCGAACTTGTAGCCGCGATCGCGGTGAACAGGGCAACGGCGATGCCGACCATCACGCCTGAACCACGCGCCTGAACCGCTAGGAAGAGGACGATGAAGGGAGCGTAGATCCACACCGTCCACAGAATGGCCAGCCTCTGCACATCGACGACCAGGGCCTCACGTTGTGGCCCTTCGCTCACTGGGACCCGATGCAGGCCCCTGAATGAGCAGTAGAAGAGCAGTGACAGCGTCAGCAGGAGGTAGAGGAAGGTCGGCACCAGGACTGCCTTTCCGGCCAGCGTCTCCAAGTAGTTGGCCCGCTCTTCGGCGAACCTCGCCTGCCTGTCGCCGTAGCGCTCCGACGCCGCGGCGGGGGTCACCGAGTACACCTCGGCGGCGGGTGCGAAGACCTTCTGAGGAGACAGGCCCGGCGAGAGCTCCTGGAGCGCGAACACCGCCTCGTCGACCACCGACATCCCAAGGGCTGCCGGGACCGGCTCTCCGTCCTCGTCGCTGACGGCGATACTGAGATGCGCTCGCCCGCCGGGCCGGTACACGTCCCGATCGAGGTCGGCGGTGATGGTGAGATCGTCGGCGCGGTCGACCTCGATCACCCGGGTGTCGCCGACGACCTCGCCGGTCGGACTCAGGCGGTAGGCGTGGACCTCGAGGGTGCCGTTCACATTGGACGGCAGGTCCAGGGCCAGCTGCGCTCTGCCATCCCGGATCTGCAGTGTCCGGGTGAGGACGGTGTGGTGTTCTCGGACCACGTCGACGAAGGCCACTCCGGATCCCTCGGGAGCGAGAATCTCGATAATCGCGGTATCTCCAACCGAATAAGCGGACTGATCTGTGTGGAGGAGGAGGGCGAGCGGCCGTTCGTCGTAGGCCACCGAGACGTTCACCTCTGCCCGGATGCCGCGGGAGTCACTGGCAACAACCCGGAGGTTCCTGTCTCCGGAGGGCACCAGCTCGACCTCGGAGACGCCGGCCGCCGAGGTACGGATCACCTCGGAGAGCCCGTCGACCTCGAGCTCGGTCTCGGCGGGTCGGCCGTCGGGGTAGGAAGTGAGGACGTACACGGTGTTGGGCACTCCGGGGACCAGCTGCCCGCTCTCGGGGAAGACCTCGATGTTCAGCGGCCTCGTCGCTACGACCAGCTCGTGGGCGGTGGTCTGGGTGTGTCCCGCCGTGTCGGTGACTGTGGCCTGCAGCCGGACGGTGGCCTCGCCCTCCTGGGTGCCGGCAAAGGACGCCTTCAAGGGGAGTTCGAAGGCAAAGACCCCCTCGGCATCCGTGCGACCGCTCGCCGTGGCGAAGGGCTCCCAGGCAGCGATGAACTCCGACGCCTCGATGCTGACCTCACCGACCACCGGTTTTCCGAAGGTGTAGGTGCTCCGGACCGTGCCCGAGACCACTGCTCCAGGCGCGTAGAAGCCGGCGTGGGTGGTCAGGTTGACGGCGAACTTCGGCAGGGTGTAGTGCTCGACGACGACGCTGCGCTCGGACTCGGTGTCCCCGAGCAAGGCGCGAACGGTGTACTCCCCCGTGACCACTTGATCTGCGAGCTGGAAGTCCGCGGCAGCGATTCCGTATTTCGATGTGACCAGCGCCTCTTTGAAGACCTTGTTGCCCTTCGCATCCAGGACTTCGAGGACCAGGTCGGCGTCGGCCACTGGGCGGTCGTCAGCGCTGTTTCGGGACAGCGAGCGGATGTGGATCGACTGCCCTGGCTGATAGGTCGGCTTGTCGGTGACCAACATCACCTTGTTGGAGCGGTGGATCTCCAACGTGCGCTCGACGGTGGTGGTCGTGCCCGATCTCGTCGCCTCGACCCGCAAGGTGTAGCTACCCTCGGGCGCGTCTCCGGGAACGGTGGGCTCGAAGAGGGTGTACCCGGCATCGTCGGTGGTCGCGGTGCCATTCCAGACCGCCGATCCGTCCGGGTCGAGGAGGGCAAGCAACACTTGTGCATCGCCAATCGGGGCGTTGGTCCTGCCGTCTCTGACCTGGACCCGCTGGGGCGCGGTCTGGCCGGGCGCAGCATCTACCTGGCCAAACACCACCGTTTCCTGGGAGATGGGCTGCCGGTTGACGCGCTCCACGGTGACGATGAGGAGGATCGCCGCCGCGACGGCCACTGCTGCCGCCGACACCAGCCAGAACCGGCGGGAGAAGAGCCATCTCCAGTCCGGCTCCGAAGGCTGATATGCGCGGACACGAGCCATGATCTTCGCCGTCAGGTCGACAGTCACCATGCCCCGCAGGGCCGCCTCCTGTTCGACGAGGGCGAAGTGGGCCGCCTTGGCCTCCGGATCGGCGTCGAGCAGTGCGTCGAACTCCCGCTGTTCTTCGTCGGTGAGCTCGCCGTCGATGAGCTTCAGGCTGAGGAATTCCAACCGAGTGAGATCGTTCATAGCGCCCTCCCCTGTGCGACACATCTGCGGAGCGAGATGCGGATTCGGGACAGGAACTGTCGGGTGGCAGCGACGGTTTTACCTAGCATTTCGGCCATCTCCTCGAAGCCCAACCCCTCTTCGTAGCGCATGTTCAGCGCGCGGCTTGCGTCGTCGTCCAGCGCGTCGCGGCAGCGCTTCAGATCATGCCGGAGCTCCTCCTCGAGGGCGTTGGCCGCGTCGAGGTTGTCCAGTCGCCGCTCGAGGTAGGCGTGGTAGCGACGCAGGCGGTGGCGCTGTCGCTGCGACTGGCGGAGCTGATTTCGGAGCAGATTCCGGGCGATGGTGCGCAGCCAGGCGCCAAAGTCGCGACCGGTGTCGTAGCTGTCGAGGTGGGTATAGGCGTTGACAAAGGCCTGCTGAACCAGATCCTCGGTGGTTGCACGGTCGGCCAAGGCATAGGCGACGATGCCGTGGATCTCCTGCTGATAGCGTTCGACGATTCCGGCGTATGCGTCCACATCGCCGCCTCGAACCCGCTCGATGATCGCCTGCACGGTTGCCACTGGTCCCCCCTCTGCTGAGCAGTACACCAGACCTGATGAAATCAAACACACTGAGGTCCTGTATTGGGGGCCTGACAACACCAGCCAGGCGACTCCGCTCATGCCTTTGCGCTTGCCGCATGGGTCCCAGATCTGATCGCCTACATCCTGCTCATCCAGCCGGAGTACCGTCAGTGGGTGAGCGAGGAGCTCGCAAAGGATCGTCTTGGCACAGGAGAGGGGTAGGATGCGGCCGGGAGGGAAACATGCCGTCATTCCGAACTACCGCCGTTCTTTTCTGGCCCTTGCTGGTCATCGCTGGATGCAGCGCCGAGAAGCCCGGCAGCGACGATCCCAACGACACCGAGGCCGATGCCGATGCCGATGCCGACTCAGATATGGATGCGGATGCGGATGCGGACAGCGACGTAGACCTCGATCTTCCCCTGCGCGCACAGATCGTGGCTGGCGCCGGCGGGACCTTGCTGGTCAGCAACGGCATCCCCTTCGCACAGGGGCAGCTGCCGTCCAGCGACGACATCGCTCTGCTCGATGGAGATACCGAGATCTCGATCCACGCCAGCGCTCTGGCGACTTGGGCCGACGGCTCTGTGCGCTCGGTGCTGGTGCAATTCGAGCGAGACGCCGCGAACTTCCCGGTAGATCTGACACTCGCCGTTGGCCAGACCCGAGGGACAGACGACCGCTCCCTGGTCCCAGTGGACTGGACCCTCCCCGAGGCGGTGGCCTTCCCAGACGAGGTCTGGCTCTCGGCATCGGGCGTATCGGGCCCGCAGGTCCCCATGGGCGAAGTGGCGTGGGCGGCGGCATGGGAGACGCAGCAACGCGACGGTTTCGACGAGCTGGTTGGCGACGGGGACTGGGGCGATGACTGCCGCTACGACGGCTACTATTCCACCACCCACTCTTGGTATCAGCTGTTCGTGCGCTCCGGCGATCTCGAGGTCTTCGAGTGGGCTCGGCGCGAGGCCGTGCACTACCGGGACGACCAGATCGAGCCGACCGGACAGATGAATGGTCGGTCCGAGCCCCGCTATCTGTACCAGAAGGCGCTGGAGACGGACTACCTGCTGACCGGGGATCCAACGACGCTGGAGGTCGGGGGCCTGATGGCCGACTACGTCCTGGACGCCTACGAAGTCGACTACTTCCTCTTCGAGTCCGACGACGAGCACTTCTGGACGGAGCGCCGCGTCGGATTTGCCCTGTTGAACCCGGTGATCTACGGCCGTCTCACCAACGATTCCACCTATCTGGACGCCCTGGAATCTCGTGTGGACAACCTGCTGGCGACTCAAGACCAGTGGCCCGATGGTGGGTTCATTCACAACCTGTACGCCCACGACCCGGCAGAGTGCACAACCCCCGGAACCTATGGTGGATCGCCATTTATGACAGGGTTACTCTTCGAGGGGCTCATCGCGTATTACGAACTCACCGGCGACGAGCGCATCGTAGATAGCGTCGCCGAAGCGGCGGACTGGCTGTACGACGAGGGCTGGACCGGCGACTCTTTCCAGTATCAGATCGGCTGTGAGGGTGACACCGCCTGGGGAGCGACGGACCTGAACCTGTTGGTCGCGCACGGCTTCGCTTTTGCCGCCTACCACACCGGTGAACAGCGCCACGCAGACCGCGCCCTGGAGATCTGGGATGCCGGAGTCGACGGGGCGTTTCTGGGCAGCCGCAAGCACTACAACCAGAACTACCGGTCGAGTCCTTCGGCGCTCTGGTACATGTCGCGCTGACCAAGCTGCTCTGGTGCATGGTTTGGCGGTCTCTGGTGTCCCAAGAGGAGGAGATGATCAATCCGAGATGCTGGAGGCATGTATGACTGGAAGAGACACGAGCATGCGGTTCACCTGGACATGTGCGCTGTTCCTGGCGGCTGGATGCAATCCGCCCGAGGGCTCGGTCATCGTGGTCGGCGGAGGGATCTCCGGGCTGAGTGCTGCCTTCTACCTCTTGGATCACCGAGGCGACATCAAGGTGACCGTGCTCGAGAAGCAGGACCGCGTCGGAGGCCGCGCGATCTCGGGAACCCGGAAGGGAATGCACTACGCCCAGGGCACCGAGTACCTGGGAAAGCCGGTCGGGGCACTGCGGTACATGGTGCGGCAGCTCGATCTAGAAGAGGAAGAGATCGGGGCTCCAATGGATGCCGCCTACGTCAACGGTGGCTTCCACTGGGGTGAGGAGGGGCTGATCAAGGAGTGGGTCGCGCAGTCGAGCGTGGGCACCTACAACCGCTTCGTCGACGCCGTGCTCGACGACAGTCGCGCTTACGACGACGTTCCCTGGTTCGACCTGGACTCGGATCTGGCCGCGCTCGACGACATCACGACCGGGGAGTGGGTCGACGACAATGGCTTTCCAGCATTCTATGGCGAGCGGCTAAACGTGGCCTCCCGAGGGCTCTTTGGCGCGAACATCCACGAGATCTCGGCCCTCTCCTATGTGCCCGAGCTGGCCTTCGAGGTGCAGGGCATGCCCAAGCTGAGCAGGGAGGACGTCAACGAGATGGTCAACTCCCCCAAGGAGACCGACGAGTCCACGGAGTCGTACACTTTTCGAGGTGGGATCAACGCCGTAACCGAGGCCGTGAGCCGGGATCTGGGCAAGCGCGTGAAGCTGCAGTCGACGGTGACTGCGGTGACCGAGACCAGACGCGGCTGGAAGGTGTCGTACACCGATCCCGACGGAGAGCACAGCCAGACGGCCGACGTCGTCATTCTCGCGGTGCCCGCTCCCGTCGCGCTGCAGCTCGCCGAATTCGAACCAAAGCGTCGCAGCTTGTTGGAGCAGATCTCGTTCTCTCCGTACGCGACCATCACCCTGTTCAGCGATGAGCCCCTGTTCGAGAAGGCCTTCGATCTAGCGGTGCCGGATGGCTATTCGTTCACCGACATCTACGACAGCACCTGGGTTCAGCGCGGGTACTCGAAGAAGGCGGAGAACAGCGACGTGAACATCGTCGGGCTGTATCTGTCCGCGGACACCTCGGATGACCGATCGCTGCTGGACATGAGCGACGAAGAACTACTCGCAGCCGTCTTTGCGGACTGGCGAGAGATCTTTGCGGACGCGCCGACCAAGCACATCGTTCGCGACCCGGAGCCACTGGTGACGGACTATGAAATCGTCAGGTTTGAACACGCCTATCCTGTAATGACGACCGGAGCCTATCACCGCCTCGCGAACCTGTACGAGCTCAATGATGACTCACTATTGGTGGCCGGCGACCAGCTGATGTACCCGACCTTCGAAGCGGCGGCAGAAGTGGGCGAGCTGGTAGCGGATCAGGCTGTGCAGGTCCTTCGAGGGCGATGAGTCGACCGAGTCACTCACGCCCTACAGCGCAGGCTTCGATGTTGAGCGAGTCCGACAGTGGGTGTCGTCGCAGATCCCGACCTCGTTGGGCATGCCGCAGGACTCCTCTTCCCAGCCACAGGTGCGATCCTCACAGGCGCGCTGACGGCGATGCCACGCCTCCTTCGCCAACGGCTCGGGCTCGGAGAGGCAGACCGGGGACTCACAGCACGGCGCGGTCCAGGTCACGACACACTCGTCGGGAGCAAAACACCGGTCGCGGACCACCCGCGCTCCCCACCAGTAGTGCTCGCCTCGGCAAGCCGAAACCTCGGCACTGCGGCGCCTCGCTGTTGCGGCCACCCGCTCGGCAAGGGCCGCAACATCCGCCTCGGCTGGCGCTTCGACTAAGCCATCGGCGGTGGATTCTGACCGTACACTGATCGCTATGCCTGGCCGATAGATCCTGGCCGTGGCGCTGGAGACATGGCTTCCGCCACCCGACGAGACCTCGATGCAGCCACCCGGGTACGGCTCGAGGTCCTTGCGCGCGCAGGGCAGCTCCTCGAACACCGCGCGAACTTCGATCGTGTGGATGTGGCCGTAGTGGGCGCGAAGAGTCCCGTCGGGGTCCGTCTCGATCGTCCAGGATTGGACTCTTCCCGTGGAGATCGGGAGGTCGGCGGCGACGGCGTGGCTCTCCACACAGGTCCACGCGTCGTCGTCGTCCTCCACCGGCGACGATCCCGCGCAGCCCGCGAGCAAAAGGAACAAACAGAGAGGTCCGGCCATGGGCAAGCGTACCTGAGAGCCGCCTTTGGAGGGCGACGGGTTCAGGAACTTGCTCGCTTTGGGGCGTGGATTGGCACTTGTGGTGTCTCAAGAGGAGGAGATGATCCATGACCCTGCTTCTCTGGCTCGCCGCCGCCCACGCCCAGACCGCACCGCTGTCGCTGGAGGTGCACGGTCTGAAGGCGGACACGGGAAAGGTGCTGTGCTCGCTGTTCAAGGACAAGGAGACCTGGCTCGAAGACTCCCGCGAGGTCGCCAACGCCGAGGCTGCGCCCAAGGACGGCGTTGCTACCTGCACTTTCACGGACATCGCTCCTGGCACCTACGCCGTCATCTTCATCCACGACGCGAACGACAACGGAGACATGGATCTCAACTGGCTGGGGCTACCCAAGGAACAGTGGGGAGCGAGCGGCAACGCCAAGGCGTTCTTGAGCGCTCCGAAGTTCGACGATGCGGCCTTTCCACATCCCGGCGAACTGCAGCGAACCCGTCCTCAGTAAACGACTAGTTGGCTGGGGACGAGACCGGCGGCCCTGTAGATGTTCACATTTGTTCAGGTTGAGGCGGCACCTGCAAATCCCAGCTCAATCCTTCGCATTCTTGGGCCTCCCTCTCGAGGGAGCGCCCTCGCGAACGGGCTGCCGTTGAGGGCTCCGGTGGGTCTCCTTACGACCAGAGCACACCTGGAGGGCCCGATGTTCCGCCTGCTACCGATGCCTCTGCTGCTCCTCGCCTGCAGCAGCGGGGACCTGTCTCGCGCTCCTACCCAGTCCACCGAGAGGGTCGACCCGGTCCTCACCGACGGCACCAAGGTCGTGCCCGCCGACGCCACCAATGTCGACCTCTTCGGATACGACGCCTCCGCTGCCGGCGACGTGAACGGCGATGGCTACGACGACATCATCGCCGGCGCTTGGATCCCAGAGGCCGCCTACGTCTACCACGGCGGTCCGAGCGGGATCGATCTGACCACCGAGACCGAGCTCGTCGCCAACGACCTCTACACCAGCGACAAGTTCGGCCAGGTGGTCTCGAGGGCTGGGGACATCAACGGGGACGGCTACGACGACGTGATTGTCGGATCTCCCTGGGACGGCGAGCACGGCTCACGGGCCGGCGCAGCTCACCTCTACTACGGCAGCCCGGGCGGTATCGACCTCGCCAGCGAAGTCCGAATCACGGCGTCAGACGCCAGCAACGCAGATGAGTTTGGGTCGGCAGTCGATGCCGGCGGAGACGTCAACGCCGACGGCTACGGCGATCTGATCATCGGGGCCGGCGGCCTGCACTTCGGCCTCTCCCCTGGCGGTGGCGCCTATGTGTACCTGGGCAGCGCCGCGGGGATCGACCTTGCTAGTGAGGTCAAGCTCTGGACGGGTGGCTCCTACGACGACTTCGGCGACTCGGTGTCGGCGTGCGGAGACATCGACAACGACGGCTACGACGACATTGTCGTTGGCGCGCCGGGCGAAGACGACGGCCGAGGGGCTGCCTACGTCTACTACGGCGGCCCAGGCGGCGTGAGCGCCGGCGACAAACAACGGCTCGTCAACGTGGGTGCCGACGAGCAAGACTGGTACTCCCGGTTCGTGTCCGGCGCCGACGTAGACGGCGATGGCTACACCGACGTGCTCATCGGCCAGCCCGGGAGCCTGCGCGGCCAGCTGTTCCTGTACCGGGGAGGTCCCTCCGGAGTGGAATGGTGGTCCGAACAGCGTATTGAACCTTGGGATCTGGTCTCCGATGAGTCCTTCGGCTATCGCGGTGGCAGCGCTGGAGACGTCGACGGCGATGGCTACTCCGACGTCGTCGTGTCCGCCATGTACAGCGATGTCGGGGCCGACGATACGGGCGCTCTGTACGTGTATTTTGGGAGCGCCACCGGCCTGTTGGTCAACAACTGGATCAAGCTGAATCCAGCCGACAGCGAAGAGGACGACTACCTGGGCCTCGCCGCGAGCGCCGCCGGCGACGTGGACGGCGACGGATATGATGATTTGCTCGCTAGCTATCGCGATGATGACGCCGGCACCGACGCCGGCGCGGTCGCGATCTTCCGCGGCGCCTGCTCGGTCGAGACCTTCTACTGGGATGGCGACGGCGACGGCTATGGCGACCCGAACAACAGCATGGACGGCTGTGAACCACTCGCCGGATTCGTCGTGAACTTCATCGACTGCAACGACAGCGATCCCCTGGCGTGGACAGGTCGCGCCGAGGTCTGCGACGGGGTCGACAACAACTGCGACGGCATCACCGACGACGACGCCACGGACCGCGCCACGTGGTACGCCGACAACGACGGAGACGGCCACGGAGATCCCGCCGGTCCCGCCGAGGCCTGCCTCCAGCCCACGGGCTACGTCGCCAACGACAGCGACTGCAACGACTCCGAAGCGCTGGCCTGGACCGGAGCTGTCGAGATCTGCGATGGGGTCGACAACGACTGCGATGGCATCAACGACAACGGCGCCGACGCGACGCCCTGGTACGCGGACGCGGATGCCGACGGCTTCGGGGACCCGCTCGTCTCCACGATAGCCTGCTTGCAACCGCCCGGATACGTCGCGAACCTCGAAGACTGCGACGACACCGAGGCACTCGCTTGGACTGGCGCCGACGAGCTCTGCGACGGCGTCGACAACGACTGCGACGGCGTCGAAGACAACGACGACGCGCTGGACGCACTGTCCTGGTACGCCGACAACGACGGAGACGGCCACGGAGATCCCACCTCCAGCACGACGAGCTGTTCCGCACCTCTTGGATACGTCGGAAACAGCTCCGACTGCAACGACACCGAGGCACTCGCCTGGACCGGCGCCGACGAGTACTGCGACGGCGTCGACAACGACTGCGACGGCATCGACGACAACAACGCGGCGGACGCCACGACCTGGTACGACGACGACGACGGAGACGGCTACGGTGACCCGTCCTCCACGACCCAGAGCTGCTCCCCTCCCCCGGATACCGTCTCCAATCCCTCGGATTGCGACGACACCGAGCCGCTGGCATGGACCGGCGCCGACGAGCTCTGCGACGGCGTCGACAACGACTGCGACGGCATCACCGACAACGATGACGCGCTGGACGCATCCACCTGGTACGACGACAATGACGGGGACGGACGAGGCGATCCCGGGGCCGCGACTACGAGCTGTTCCGCACCTCCTGGATACGTCGCGAACCTCGAAGACTGCGACGACACCGAGGCACTCGCCTGGACGGGTGCCGACGAGCTCTGCGACGGTGTCGATAACGACTGCGACGGCATCGAGGACAACGACGATGCTCTCGACGCGCTCACTTGGTACGCCGACAGTGACGGAGACGGCCATGGCGATCCCGCCGCCAATACGACGGCCTGCGTGCTCCCGAACGGCTACGTCCCCAACGACAGCGACTGCAACGACGGCGAAGCCCTCGCCTGGACCGGCGCCGACGAGCTCTGTGACGGGGTCGACAACGACTGCGACGGCGTCACCGACAACGACGACGCACTCGACGCGCTCCCTTGGTACGCCGACAATGACGGAGACGGCTACGGTAATCCCGCCGCAGCCACGACGGCCTGCGGACTCCCCATCGGGCACGTCGCCAACGACAACGACTGCGACGACGGCGAAGCCCTGGCCTGGACTGGCGCCGACGAGCGCTGCGATGGCGTCGACAACGACTGCGACGGCATCACCGACAACGACGACGCTCTGGACGCCCCTACCTGGTATTTGGACGCCGATAATGACGGATTTGGAGACCCGAACACTTCCACTGACGCATGTGCCCAGCCCAGCGGCTTCGTCTCCAACGCCGGCGACTGCAACGACACAGAAGTGCTCGCCTGGACTGGCGCGCTCGAGCTCTGCGACGGCGTCGACAACGACTGCAACGGCGCAATCGACGACGGCGCAACCGACCTCCAGATCTGGTACGCAGACGCCGATGGTGACGGCCACGGCGACCCAGCCACCGGCGTCGAGGTGTGCACCCCTCCCGTCGGTCACGTCCAAAATGCCAACGACTGCGACGACGCAGAGCCCCTCGCTTGGATGGGCGCCGATGAGGTCTGCGACGGGATCGACAACGACTGCGACGGGACCGTCGACGTGGACGCCGAGGACGCCGTGATCTGGTACGCCGACAGCGACGGCGATGGTCACGGGGACGCCAATGCCTACATCGAGGCTTGCGAAGCTCCCTCTGGCTATGTCGACACCACGGACGACTGCGACGACTCCGAGGCCCTGGCGTGGGACGGAGCCGAAGAGGTCTGCGACGGCGCCGACAACGACTGCAACGGCACGACGGACATCGGAGCCACAGACAGTGTCACCTGGTTCACCGACAACGACGGAGATGGCTGGGGCGACCCGGCGGGCGGCCTCGATAGCTGCAGCAAGCCGTCCGGCGGTGTCGACAACGCAGGCGACTGCAACGACAGCGAACCTCTCGCGTGGTCTAGCGCCGAGGAGTCCTGCGACGGCATCGACAACAACTGTGACGGCGTGGTCGACGAAGGGTGCGACTCCCCTCCGGAGAAGTCGGAGCCAACGGGGTGCGGCTGCGACACATCCACCGATCGCACTGCTGCGTTTTGGTTGGTGCTTCCAATGCTCCTGTGGAGTCGGCGCAGGAGCCGAACTCTGATAGCACCCTGATCGCAAGCGCCGAGAGTGCAGTCAGAAACATCAGTTTTTGGTGACACGCTTGCGCGCGCCACAGGAGAATCCCTCCCAGTGCGTCTCTAGAATGCCATCAGCTTCGGTCCAAGGGACCCTCGCTGCGAACGTAGCGAGAATCCAGGACCGCCGGCGCCTGTCTTGAGCCAGCTGCGCTGGCCCGGATCGAGCAACAGGATGCAGTCGGGACTGGTCCGGAGCAAGAGCTCCGGCCGTAGGTCGCCGTGGATCAGCCTCGCCCCGTGCAGCTGTTGCAGATCCCGATGAAGCGGCCAGCCTCGTGCAGCAAACGGGCGCGACGATACCGCACGCCGATGCTGAGCCTTCGGATCCTCACCGACAGCGAGTCGGCGGTCCTCTCTCCCCAGTAGGTCTGGCAGCCCGACTCATCCAAGATGAGCTTTCCAAGTCGGTATCCACTGCTGATTGTGGGCATGGCCGGCAGTCTAGCAGGTGCCGTGGGTCAGTCCGCGCCGTAGCCCAGCGCCAAGCCAAAGACGCGGGCCTGTGGCTCGGTTGCGACTCGAAGAGGATCGAGCGGGTTCAGGCTCGTCGCGAACGTCTGGGCCGGTTCCAGTGGCAGACCGAGGATCCGTAGCGCCCGCCCCACCAGCGGGTCCGGCAAGTGCACGTCGGCGGTCCGGGCGTACAGGGTGCCGAGGACGTAGACCGCCACGGCCAGCGAGGTCTTCGCACCCTGGCCCTGCATATTGGCGCGGTGGAAAAGCCAGGTGAAGTCCACCTCCATCCAACGGAATTCGCCGCGCGAGGCCACGTCGGCGCGCCCATCGACGTCCTCGAGGTGCAGGATCGGGCGGCCCATCGCCAGAGGCATCCGGCCGTTGAGCCGATGCAGGCGCTTCTCCCACCGCTCGCGTCCGCCCTTCGAGAGTCGCGGAAGTCCCGACACGTCCACACCTCCTGTACCGAGCATACGCCCGAGAGATGTCCAAGGCATCGTCAGATCAGGGCTGTATCGGCAGCCACACCGAGCAGACCTGTCGCGCCTGCGGGAACGACTACATCCGAGTCGGTGGCTCCGACGACGCCGACCTGTTCTTCACCGAGGACGGCACGTTCGTGGCGGAGGGCCGCAGCGGCGAGGGCGATGGGACCTGCGCGGACGGGTGGTTCGGCTTGGATCTCAGCCGGTGTGAGGCGGAGGGTCCCGAGGAAACGGTCCATGGGTTTGACTCCGGCCTCGACCTCTACAGTTGCCGGTCAAGTCCTCCGACTGCACCCATGACATGTAATCTGACGAACATAGACTGCTTCGCAAGTCGGCAATTCGCCGCTCCCCTGACGGGGAGTCTGACGAAGTGCC